>LXNJ01000029.1_pt1 | contig 93251 bp, 76 predicted proteins | sample 809081 | NCBI WGS metagenome assembly LXNJ01 (sample SAMN04870510, study PRJNA318959) | sponge metagenome | biome: sponge; feature: marine sponge reef; material: water | host: Petrosia ficiformis | place: Greece: Milos, Mediterranean Sea | collected 2013-05-29 | depth 5-7 m
CAATATATGACGAGGTTTCCCTATGGTCAAGGCCACATGCTAATTTTTTAGCAGTTTATTTGACCTACTGCGCTTTCCGGTGCAATTCGGCCAACTATTTAGGCGGAAGCTGGCCAGTATTCGAATGCCTGCTGGAATGGCCATACTATCTCGACCCGCACTGGATGGGCTCGCCAGGAATCTGCGCCTTCGGACAACGGCACCAAAATGTGCCCATCAGTGGGCGTACTGGCTAGGAATCTAGCGCCAGAGCCTTAGTGAATTGTACCTCTATGACAGGCTTGACCTTGTGCTACCCATCGGGTCCAGCGCCTGCTCGGCAATCGGATGTTCATACGCCAGGCTACCTGGCGTATGACTGAGGGTGAAAATCCATTCTTGTAATGCGGTTTTACGAGTGGTGTGTATTCTGATTACCCTGGCACTTTCGATCAGAATATGCAAGTGGCGCAGATGACACATGAATAGCAGCTACCATAATTGGACGGGCATCAGGTCGGGGCAGAAACCGGCGCGACCGTGTTAGTCGGCAACCAGAAACAGCCGTGCATTCATCAGCCTTGTGTGCTGCCATTGCTTGGGCCGCTCGCTCCGCTCCGTATTTGATCGAATGGTGATGTCACTACGCTGGCAATATATGCAAGATGCGCACCGGTACGCTCCAGCGCATGTGTGGCCATGGTACATGGTATACGCTACCGCTTCATTTGACTGAAGTTATTCCCAAACTGAATCATATTTCGGGGGTTTTGACCAGGAAAGTTCTTCCAGATTCGTTATTGGGCTGATTGCTCAGCAGCCCGGTCTGCGCGCTGGACGGAGGGCGGTGGCCCCCGCTTTTTTCGCCTGAACGCCGTTAGGCGTAGCAATTATGGGCCAAACTGGAGGGTTTTTGCTGCTCGACATGCTCCAGCCTGTGTGATGCGTTTCAGACTTACGGCTGCTTGCGGCCCTTCACGCACAGCGCTGGAAGCACCTGGACACCGCCGGGATCTTTGTTCACCCTGTGCGCCAAGCCATCGGCCACAGTACGGCGCATGGGTACAGCCCTTACTTGATCTTGGCGCCCCAGAGATCGAATGCCTGCTTTTGCCGCCTTGTCGGCTCACCGATCCGATACAGTAGGGTGATTTCACGCATACGCAATCGCAATCGGAATCGGAACATCCAAATTAGCGCTGCGTAATTTTACGCAGCGCTAATTTACGCAGCGTAATTTTGCATAGTACAGCATGACCTCAAGAAATCCGTTTCAGTATGGCAGGGAGCTCGCCGGCGCCGAACTGGTGGACCGAGAGAACGAGTTAAGGGTCGTCCTTGACACGATGGAACAGGCGGGCCGACTGTTCATGATAGGACCGCGCAGGTACGGAAAGACCTCCATCCTGCACGCAGCCTCCGAGCAGGCAGAAGAACGCGGAATCGTGGTTCTGAGGCGCGATGCCGAAGCCTTCCCTACGCTCAAGCAATTGGCTGAATCCGTGGTGGCCGGTGCTGCAGATCGCCTGGCCGACAAGATCAGCCGCGCAGGTGCAAAGCTGCGCACGTTCTTTGGCGTGCTCCGTCCCGAGATCAACTACAATCCGCTGGAGCAATCGTTCAGCGCAACGATCACGAGGCAGCCCCGGAAGCAGGAAGCCATGATGCTTACGACGCTGCTAGATGGACTAGATCGCATGGCGGCGGACAGCGGTCGCAAGGTGGCGGTGGTCATTGACGAGTTTCAACATGTGCTCAAGCTGCAAGGTCCAGGCGACGGATTGGCGGCTGAACGACAACTGTGCGCAGCCATTCAGCGCCACAGGCATGTCGCTTACGTGCTTTCAGGATCAAAGATCGGCCTGTTGTCCCAGATGACCAGCGACCCTGCGCGTCCCTTTTATCGATTCGGATCGCGACTCTTTGTCGGTCCCGTGCCGCGCAATGACTTCAGAACCTTCATTCGCACGGGATTCGAATCGGCGCGCACCAATGTGGAGGAAGACGCCATCACAGCCATTCTGGACCTGGCCGAGGATGTCCCCTATAACGTCCAACGACTGGCCCATTCCTGCTGGAACCACGCGCGCGCCAGGGAGCAGTCAGGCACTCTCAGCACGACCGACGTGAATCAGGTGCTGGATCGCCTGGTCCGGCGCGATGATCCTTTCTACACACAGGTGTGGAATCGGCTAACGGCGGTGCAGCAACGTGCACTGCTGGCACTGGTGAAGACCAAGGGAGTCGGCCTGTTTTCCCATGCCACGCTCAAAAGACACGAACTGCCCCTGAGCAGCCTGCGGAGCGCGGTGCAGAAGTTGACCAACAGCGGTATTGCGAGGCCGGAGGAAGCCATGGGATCGATTCGGCATCGGCTGGAAGACCCCTTCTTCGCGGCGTGGATCGAACTGTTCGTGGCTCGCAACTGACCGACGCCAGAGCCCGCGCCGCGCATCGGCTGCTGAAGCCGATGCGATCCGTTAACCCCCGATGGTGATCATCGGGCGGTTGACCTGCGTCGCCAGGTTCTGCATGCCCGCGTGACGGGCCCGCTTGCGGCCAATGGCCGTGCTGATGATCTCCAGCAACGCGGCATCGGAAGCGCCACCGCGCATGGCGTCGCGCAGGCTTACTTCGGCGCGCCCAAAGAGGCATACCTTCAGGCTGCCATCGGCGGTGATCCGCAGCCGGTTGCAACCCTCACAGAAATTCTCGGTCATCGATGTGATGAAACCCACTGTGCCTTTGAAGCCGGGTATGCGGTACGTCTTGGCAGTCTCGCTCGGCCCGTCGGCAACCCTCTCCAGTGCAAACTGCCTGGACAGCGCATCCAGCATCTCCTGGTATGGATAGAGCCGACTCTCGTCCCACTGGTTGCCATCAAACGGCATGAACTCTATGAAGCGCACCGCTATCGGCAAATCTTGGGTCCACTGCGCAAAGTCCGCCAGCTCATCCTCGTTGACACCGCGCATCACGACGCAATTCACCTTGAGCGGCGTGTACCCCGCGTCCAAAGCCTGGGTCACTGCGCGCAGCACCAGGGGCAATCCGCGGCGGCGCGTTATGGCCTCAAACCGATCCGGCCGCAGCGTGTCCAGGCTGATGTTGAGCAGGTTGACGCCTGCAGCTTTAAGGCGGAACAACTTCTTGGGCAGCAGGAGCCCATTGGTTGTGATGGCCAATGTACGCAGTCCGGGCAGCCTCCCGACGGCTGCTGCGATCTCTACAATCCCCTCTCGCAAGAGCGGCTCGCCGCCTGTCAAACGAACCTTGCTGACGCCCTGCTGAACAAAAAGACGCGCCAGGCGGATGATCTCCTCCTGCGTCAGTAGCCTAGGTGCAGGTGTCCAGTCCAAGCCCTCTTCCGGCATGCAGTACCGGCATCGCAAGTTGCAGTGCTCCACCAGCGAAATGCGCAAGTAGGTGTGCAAACGGCCGAATCCGTCCGCCAGCACCTGCGCCTTGGAGTGGTCGCGGCTGTACGACAGGCCAAACCCCGCCGGCACTGCGCGCACAGGACTGCGTCCCGCACGCGGCCCATCGGATTCCGACAAGAGCTTGAGCTCATAGATCATGGTGCACCATGCATTGGCCTCTCATCAAGCCGCACTTCATGTAACTCGGACGCCCGCCAGTGTATCCCCTGCCGATAAGGTACGTCGGGCGATCCATCGGTGCTGTCATGCGTTCAACCAGCCTCGCAAAGGTGTCTCCAGGGTGTTCCCGATACGCTATGGCGCTTATTGCCACAAATCAGCGTCTTATGAAGCGCAGCATAGGCCATAATGTCGATCGTTCTTGCCTTTAGCGGCGGCCTTGATACCTCCTTCTGCGTACCCTACCTGCGCGAAACCTACCAGGAACCGGTCTACACGGTTACGGTCAACACCGGCGGCGTCACTGCGGCAGATGCGGCAAGGCTGCAGGCACGGTCAGCTGAACTAGGAGCCGCCGGACATTACCTCGTTGACGGGCGGAGCCTGCTGTTTGAGGAACACCTGCGGTACCTCATCATGGGCAACGTGCTGCGGGGCGGCGTGTATCCGCTCTGCGTGGGATCAGAACGTGTGGTGCAGGCGCGGATGACCGTGGCGGTGGCAAGAGACCTGGACGCGCGGGCTGTGGCGCACGGATCAACTGGTGCGGGCAACGATCAGGTGCGATTTGATGTGGCCCTGCAGTTCTTGGCGAACGACCTCGACCTGATCACACCCATTAGGGAACACCGCCTTACGCGCGCAGACACGACCGCCTTCCTGAAGAAGCGAGGCTATGACGTTCCGACTGCGACGACGAAATATTCGATCAACACCGGACTGTGGGGCACCACCATCGGTGGCGCAGAAACACTTTCCACCCGCCGCCCGCTTCCCGAAGCAGCTTATCCGGGCGCGGCGCAGTCGGCAGCAAACCCGGCACCGAACCAGCACGTCAAGCTGTCGTTCGCCCACGGCATCCCTGTTGCGATTGGCGACAGGCCGATGGACCCTGTGCCGCTCATCGAGGCGCTCAACGACATCGGAATGCACTTCGGCATCGGTCGCGGCAACCATGTGGGCGATACAATACTGGGACTGAAGGGACGCGTAGCGTTCGAGGCGCCCGCACCCATCATTCTGATAGATGCCCACAGAGAACTCGAAAAGCTGACCCTGACCAAATGGCAGCGTTATCAGAAAGATCGCCTCGCCGATTTCTACGGCATGCTGCTGCACGAAGGGCAGCACTTTGATCCGGTGATGCGAGATATTGAAGCCTTTCTGCTTAGCTCACAGGAAGTGGTTACGGGCAACGCCTACATGCAGCTGCAAGACGGGCGCGCCACGGTCGAAGGATGCGAGAGTCCCCATTCAATGTTTGATGCAGATGTCGCCACCTACGGGGAAGAATCCGCTTTCTGGGATGGCCGGGACGCGCGCGGCTTTTGCCGGATTGCCGGATTGCAAGCCTATCTGGCGCACAAGATTCGGCAGTGATACTGCCGATGGCCACTCCCCGCTGAAGCGATCGCAATATGGCAACGAAGTCCACAGCACTGCTCCACGGCGCCGGTTATGTGGGCCGAGAATTGATCCGCATCCTTCTGCGCCATCCGCAGGTGACGCTGGCCGCGGTGACCAGCCGGACATTCGCGGGCCGGCCGCTGCATGCCGCGCATCCGATTCTTAAGGGCACCACGAAGCTGATGTTTCTTGATCCGCACGAATTGTCTGCAGCCGGCCTGGATGCCGTGCTCATCACGGCGGAGCACGGCCGCGGCGTCGCAGCCGTTCAGCACCTGTTGTCGCAAGACTTTGATGGCGCCGTTGTAGACCTCAGCGCAGACCTGCGGCTGAAGGACCCTGAGCACTATGTGCAATGGTATGGATTCACGCACCCGGCTCCAGACCTGTTGAACACCTTTGAGTATGGGCTCCCGGAACTTGCTGCGCCCTACCGAGCCCACAGGATTGCAAATCCCGGATGCTTCGCCACGGGCATGGCCCTGGCTCTGCGCCCGCTGCAGGAGCGATGGCCTTCGTACCACGCGGCCATCACTGCGCTGACGGGAGCATCCGGGTCGGGCACGCAGCCTAAGATTACCACGCACTTTCCCATGAGAGATGGCAATGTGCGCGCCTACAAGGTTCTGCAGCACCAGCATCTGCCCGAGGTGCTGCAACTGCTCAGCCCGGGAGCCTCGGTGTCGCTGGTACCCGTGTCTGGTCCCTGGACGTACGGCATCTGGGGCACGATCCATGTCACGGCACCATCGCCGGTTGATGGCGCCAACCTTTCGGAGCTGTACCACGCCTTCTATGGCGCGAAGCCGCTGGTTCGGCTGTGGCCCGATCAGCTGCCCGAGCTCCGGTACGTGGTCGGCACCCCCTTTTGCGACATCGGATGGGTGACACGCGGCGAGAGCGTGGTCATTGGCTTTGCCCTCGACAACCTGATGAAAGGCGCTGCCTCCCAGGCGATCCAAAATCTCAACGAGATCTGCGGCCTGCCACCCTTGGCGGGACTGCTTGTCAATCCGCAATGACCACTGCCCAAATCACGCGGGCCGAGGACGCGTTCCTCATCCATACCTATCGGAAGTTTCCCATCGCGCTCGTCCGTGGCGAGGGATCCTACGTATGGGATGCGAACGGCAAGCGCTATCTCGATCTGTATGGCGGCCATGCGGTAACGCTGCTGGGGCACTGCCCACCGAAGGTGGTCGCCGCAATCCAGCGACAGGCTGCCCGGCTGCTCTTCTATTCCAATGTCGTCTACAGCGATGTGCGGGCCCGTGCCGCGGCGCTTCTGGCAGATGTAGCGCCGGAAGGCCTCGGCAATATTTTTTTCTGCAATTCGGGTACTGAAGCCGTAGAAACGGCACTGAAGATCGCACGCAAGGCGACCGGGCGCCAAAGAATCATTGCGATGGAGGGGGACTTCCACGGCCGAACGCTGGGCAGCCTGGCCACAACATGGAATCCAGCCTATCGTGCGCCCTACCAGGCGGTGCTGCCCGATACGCACTTTGTGCCCTTTGGCGACCTCGATGCAGCAGGACGGGCATTGGAAGCTCACGAAGGCGCTGCAGCGGTCATCGTTGAGCCCATACAGAGCATTAGCGGTATGGTGCAGGCGCCAGCAGCCTACTATCAGGGTCTGCGCGCACGCTGCGATCAAGCAGGTGCGCTGCTGATCTTTGACGAAGTGCAGACGGGTATCGGCCGCACGGGCACGTTCTCCGTAGCCGAGCAGTACGATGTCGTTCCGGATATCATTACGCTGGCCAAAAGCTTGGGGTCAGGCATCCCTGTTGGTGCCACGCTGGTAAGCGACGCGCTGGCTTCAGGCGTACAGTACGGAGACCAGGGCTCCACGTTCGGCGGAGGCATGCTCGCGATGGCCGCGGTGGAAGCGACGCTGCAGACCATCCTCGATGAGAACCTGATGTCCAGGGCGGCAGTTATCCACCGCGCCGTGGCCGCCATCGCGGCGCCGCATGTCCAGGCCGTTCGCGGACGCGGGTGCCTTATCGGACTTGACTTTGGGCGCCCGTGTGTACCTGTACTGAGCGCCCTGCGCGAAAAGGGCGTTTTGGCCGGCGGCTCGGGCGATCCTCATGTCATGCGTCTGATGCCGCCTCTGATCACCACAGACGCGGCGCTGGATGCGTTTGCCGAGGCGCTGCATGAAGCTGCTCAAAAGCCATAGAACAATGAAAGAGAAGGCCATGCTGGGGGCCAGGCATCTGTTGGCCTGGCATGAGTGCAGCGACACGGAATGGGAGCGGATGGTGCACGATGCCGTTGACGAATACCACGGCAGGCTCCGCGCACCGAGGCTGCACCGGCGTCACATTGGCTTGGTCTTCTTCAACCCGTCGCTCCGTACACTGACCTCCATGGAGGTCGCGGCAAACCGATTGGGGGCTTCATCGTCCACGATCATTCCAGGCCGGGGCACATGGGATTTTGAGTGGCGGCAAGGCGTGGTGATGGATGGCGACCGGGCTGAACACATCCACGAAGCTATCGGCGTTTTGTCACGGTACTACGATGCACTGGGCGTGCGCGCCTTCGCATCCGGGACTGACTATGCCAGTGACCGCGACGAAACACGCTTCAAGGCCATCCTGGCTGCCGCCACGGTGCCTGTGATCAACCTTGAATCGGCGTTTTACCACCCATGCCAGGCCTTGGCCGATGCTGCAACATTGCACGAACACTTCAGCGGCGCGCAGCAGGGCAAGCGGTTTGTCCTGGCTTGGGCATTTCATCCCAAAGCGCTCCCGATGGCGGTCCCGAACTCCGCGCTGCTCATGGCCGCGCGCATGGGAATGCAGGTCACCATAGCGCGGCCTGAGGGCTTCGAACTGGATGCCGGCGTCATGGCGCGTGCCCGCCAGTACGCGGCTGCGCGTGGCCAGTCGGTCACCGAAACGACCGACCTGTCCGCTGCCGCAGCCGACGCTGATGTAATCTACACCAAGGCATGGGGGTCCGCTTTGGCCTACGAAAGCCGCGAACAGGAGACGATGCTGCGGCAAAGGCTGCGGCAGTGGCGTGTCACAGCGGTGCTCATGGCGCGCACCAACGCGGCAGCCTTCATGCACTGCCTCCCCGTTCGGCGCAATGTGGTAGTGGATGACGCCGTCATTGACAGCCCGAACGCAATCCATCTCCTGCAGGCGGAATTTCGCCTGCATGCCCAAGTCGCGATACTGGCAAGGATCCTTGGCTGATGGCCGCATACACGGCGCGCACGCGCCTACGGTGATCAAAATCGGCGGCGCGGTTGTGGGCAGCCTAGGCAACTTTTGGCCGCAGGTTCGCACGCTCCAGGCCGCTGCACCGGTCGTGATCGTGCATGGCGGCGGCGGCGCGGCGAGCTCGCTTGCGCGAAGGCTGGGACATAAGCCGCGCATCGTTCAGGGTAGGCGTGTAACAACAGCGCTGGACCTTCAGATTGTAGAATGGACTCTGCGCGGCGGCGTCAACCTGGACCTTGTGGGCCAGGCACAGGCGACAGGGATTCGGAGCGTAGGACTGAGTGGTGCCGATGGCAGCCTCCTGACCGTGACCCGACGGACTCCCTGGATCATCGATGGCGAAACCATCGACTTCGGATGGGTGGGCGAAATACAGGCCGTTCGTACCAGCATCCTTACAACGCTGCTGGATGCGGGGTACCTTCCGGTCGTCGCCCCGATCGGGGTGGACACGAAGGGCCGGCGATATAACGTCAACGCGGACACCGTGGCCAGCGCCCTAGCTGCCGGGCTGTGCGCGCACACGCTGATCCTGGTGACGGAAACCGGCGGTATCCGGCGGCGCGCCGATGCGCCCGCCACGCGGGTGCCACGCATGGACACCAATCTGCTGCGCCAAGGAGAAGAGGAAGGCTGGATCACCGGCGGCATGCGCGTCAAAGGTCAAGTCGCATTAGCGGCCCTGCACAGCGGCGTGCACGAAGCCTATATCGCAGGACCTTCCGACATCGCAGCCCGAACCCGGGCCACGCAAATCGTCTTGTAGATGCCACATCCAACGATACAGCTGCTTAAGGAACTGATACGGCACCGTTCGCTGAGCCATCAGGAGAACGAGATCGCGACGTACTTGGAGTCGTACGTGCAGGACACCGGCCTCCAAGGCTATCGCCTCGACAACAACGTCTACTTCTCCCTTGGGCGCGGCGCGCCCCGCCTGCTCCTCAACTCGCATCTGGATGTGGTACCGCCTGCTGAGGGCAGGCAGCAGTTTGACCCTGAAGAGATCCAGGGCTGCCTGTATGGGCGCGGTGCTGTTGATGCTAAATCCAGCGTCGCCGCCATGACCGCGGCCCTTTTGGCATTGGCACGTCAAGGATGGGCGCCTGCCCGAGGCCAGGTTATCGCGGCCTTTACCGCATGCGAAGAAACCGGCGGGGAGGATAACGGCCTTAAGATGCTGCGGCCGCACCTGCCGCCGCTCGACGCCGCGCTGGTAGGTGAGCCTACGTCGCTGCAGCCCGTGGTCGCACAGAAAGGACTGCTCATACTGAAGGCCCTCGCGCGCGGCAAGAGCGCACACGCAGCGCGGGCCGCCCTGGGTGTCAACGCGATCACTATTGCAGCGGCGGATATCGCCTTGCTGCAAACGCATTCGCTTGGCGATGCGGATCCTGTGCTGGGACCACCCACGATGTCCGTCACCACTATTGAAGGTGGTTCAGCACGTAACATGGTCCCTGAGCGCTGCGTCTTCTATGTTGATATCCGAACCGTCCCAGGCCAGTCGCATGAAGCCATCGCCCAGCACCTGAATGCCCTGCTGCGCTCCGAAGTGACGATCCACAGTGGGCGGATTATTCCAGTATCCACGCCAACCGACGCCCGTATTGTGCAGAGCTGCCTGCGCGCCTTGCCGGGCACAGCGCCCATGGGCTCCCCCACCGCGAGTGACTGGATCCACCTGCACGACCTCCCCGTCGTCAAGATTGGCCCGGGCAGCAGTGCACTTTCGCACACGGCAGATGAGCATGTGGCCATAACGGAGGTGCTCCAAGCCCAGTCGGCCTATATGCGGATCATCAAGGATTACTTCAGCGCAAGCCCCGATGGTCGTTGATGGCGAAGCACCTTTCGCTGCGCTATGCAACCGCTGCCTGAAATGCAGGCGCTGCGCTATGCAGCTGCTGCCTGAAGCGCATCCGCATCGGACTTGAGCCGCTGCGGATCGGTGTGGAACAGGTAGTAGCGTATGCCGTCGGTCAGTGCCTGCCAGCTCGCATCCAAGATATTCTTCGACACGCCTACGGTGTGCCAGCGGCGCTCGCCGCCCACCTCGTGATGCTCGATCAGCACGCGCACCGTGGCTTCGGTAGCGCTTGCGGAACTCAGCACGCGCACCTTGTAGTCGGCCAGGCGAACAGCATCTAGCCGAGGATACGACAGACACAGGGCTTTGTGCAGCGCATTCGAGAGTGCATCAACGGGTCCCACGCCTTCGGCTACGGCTAGCTCCCGCTTGCCGCGCACAAAAACGGCTACCGTTGCCTCAGACCACTGCACACCACGCTGGCCTTGCGCCGTGTGCACCCTGAACCGATCCAACTTGAATGCCTCAGTCTCCTCCCCGCGAAGACTGCGCAATAGCAGCTCGAACGATGCCTCAGCACCCTGGTACTCGTATCCCAGGTGCTCAAGCGCCTTGATGCGCTTGACTGCTTCGCGGGTTTCACGGTGCCCGCGGAGCTGAATTCCCAGCTCACGCGCTTTGTAGCGCACATTGGACTGTCCAGAAAGATCTGACACCAGCACCCGCCGTTTGTTGCCAACAACCGCAGGATCCAGATGCTCATAAGCACATGGCTCCTTCAACACGGCCGATACGTGGATGCCGCCTTTGTGTGCAAACGCGCTCCTGCCAACAAAAGGTGCCCGGTCCAGGGGCAACAGATTGGCGACCTCGTCTACAAAGTGCGACAGGTCGGAGAGCGATGCCAAACATGCCTCAGGTACGCAATCAAACCCCATCTTGGTTTGAAGGCATGCGACGATTGTGCACAGGTCGGCGTTGCCGACCCGCTCGCCAATGCCATTGATGGTCCCCTGCACATGGCGTGCGCCTGCCTCTACGGCGGCCAGAGCATTGGCTACGCCACATCCGATGTCGTTGTGCGCGTGGATGCCCACGCTGTCGAATCGTTCGCATACAGCGCGGGCAATGCGATAGACGTCGCTGGGCAAGGTCCCGCCGTTGGTGTCGCAGAGCACCAGCACATCGGCACCCGCACCGGCTGCGGCCTCCAGCGTCCGCAAGGCATACGTCGGATTGTCCTTGTATCCGTCAAAGAAGTGCTCAGCGTCGTAGATCACGCGCTTGTCTTGGCGCGTAAGGAACGCCACGCTGGAGGCGATCATATCCAGATTTTCCGCATGACTGACGCCCAGAGCCCGCTCCACATGCAGCGTCCAGCTCTTACCAAAGATCGACACCACGCGGGTACCTGACGTCAACAGCGCCTGGAGGTTGGGGTCCTGAGCCGGCACGTTTTCAGCGCGGCGCGTGGAGCCGAACGCGCATATCTGCGCCTGCTTCCAGGTGGAAACAGCCGCCTCCTCAAAGAATTCCTGATCCTTGGGGTTCGAGCCAGGCCAGCCGCCTTCAATAACATGGATGCCGAAGATGTCCAGGCGATGCGCGATGCGCATCTTGTCGGATACCGACAGTGTGACATGCTCAGCCTGAGACCCGTCCCTTAGGGTCGTGTCAAACAGCTCAATGCGTTCCTTGGTCATGGCCTCGCAGGAATCAGCCCAGCCTGGCGGGCATAGTTGAACACGTTGCCGGCTTTCAGAATGTCGGCTACGTCTCCCAGCGGGCGCAAAAGAAATACTTCGCTGGTCGTATGATTGGTCAGGTGCGCGCGCGTTGTATCAAGCGCGAGCGAATCACCTGTTCGAATACGCGTGATCAGGCGTACTTCCGACTCAAACGGAATCACAAAGCCGCCATCAACGGTATTCCGGAAAAAGATGCGCGCATAGCTCTCCGCTATGACGACACGCGCCCCAGCCTCGGTCAGCGCGAAGGGTGCGTGTTCTCGCGAAGAGCCGCAGCCGAAGTTGGTGCCCCCGACAATAAATGTGAACCTGCTGTGATACGCCTCCGGCGCGGTGAAGGGAATGTTGCCGAATGGAAGCCCCTGTTCAGCTTTCGGCACGCCGCTCATCGCAAAACGCCCGTACATGCGGCGCTCGTCGGGACGCTTGAGGCTGTAGACCAAGTGTTCAGCCGGAATGATCTGGTCCGTATCAACGGCGTCGCCCACTACGTAGGCCAAGCCTTGGATGTACTGCTCCATGAATTGTTAGACTAGCACCGTTCGGGGATCGGCAATGACGCCGGCCAACGCAGAAGCTGCCACGGTCAGCGGTGACGCCAGGAACACAGAAGCCTGCTTAGAGCCCATCCGACCCGGGAAATTGCGATTGGTCGTTGAAATCACCACCTCTTGAGCCATGTTGCGTCCAAAGGTATCCTTGGGACCGCCCAGGCAAGCCCCGCAGCTCGCCTGCCCCATGAGACAGCCCGCATTCTCAAAGATATCGTGCAGCGACATCCCATCGAGATCAGTGGTGTGGAGCGCCTGCCCGATCTCGGTGGTCGCGGGCACGATATACGTGTCGATCACGACCTCCTGCCCCTTGAGCACGGACGCCGCTGCCATAAAGTCCTCCAGCTTGCCCCCTGTACAGCTGCCGACATAGGCGCGGTCAAGCCGCGTTCCTGCCACTTCAACTACGGAGGCCCTGTTGTCCGGGCGGTGCGGCTTGGCCACGACAGGCTCCATGGTGCTTACGTCGTAGCGGTGCTCGGAATAGTACCGCGCGTCTGCATCGCTGTAAACCACCTCGAAAGGCGCGTCGGTTCGCGTGCGCAGGTAGTCCAAGGTCACTGCATCCGGGGCAATGACTCCGTTCTTGCCGCCCGCTTCGATAGCCATGTTGGTAAGCGTCATCCGCTCCTGCATAGAGAGCGCATAGACGGCGTCCCCATCAAACTCCATCGCACGGTATGTCGCACCGTCACAGCCAATGTCGCCGATAACAGCTAGGATCAGATCCTTCGCCATCAGGTATGGCGGCAGCGCCCCGTCAAAGATGAAGCGCATGGTCTGCGGGACGCGGAGCCAGATCTTGCCAGTCCCCATGATCAGCGCAGCATCGGTGTTGCCCACGCCCGTGGAAAACATCCCGAAGGCACCGGATGTGCATGTGTGGCTGTCGGTTCCGATAAGCAGAGACCCCGGCCTGTTGAAACCCTCTTCCGCCAACGCCACATGGCACACGCCCTTGTAGCGCGGCGTGCCCACATCGTAGAAATGCGGCAGCGCCTGCTCGGTCGCGAATGTGCGCAGGAGTCTGACGTTGCGATTGGCATGGTGGTTCGCAGTGAAGATGTAGTGGTCCGGCATGACCACCAGCTTGTTGGGGTCCCAGACGCGCGCGTCTTCCCCAAACTCACGCTTGAAGATGTCAATCGTAGGCGGTCCACACACATCGTGTGTCATCAGTATGTCGACGTCCACCCAGATGCTTTCGCCGGGCGTGACACGAGGGCGCGCTGCGTGGGCCGCCAGGATCTTTTCTGTTATGGTCATCATCCCCTACTGCGGTGCGCCGCTGTCAAAAGACTGCATGATACCATCGCCGACGAACTCCACATTTTTCTCCTCGGTGCGAAACGTTTCCAACTGGTTCAGGGCCTTGATGTAACTGTCGGCTGAAGCACGCAGTACATCCGTATGGCGGGAAACGCCGCGAAAGAAGACACCGCTGCCTCCAATCAGTACGGTGGCTTCGCCCATCGCATCAGCTCCTTCGCCGACCGAGCGTATCGCATAGCTCACCAGGTCGTGGTGGCTGCCCGAGGCCTGGTCAATGGCCTTGTAGATCGCGGCCACCGGGCCATCGCCGTCGGCGATTTCCCGGCGCAGGGTACCGGACCGGGCGTGGTGCACCAGCACTTCCGCCCGGGGCTCCCGGCCCGTGCTCGTCGATACGCGCAGGTAGTCGAGTCTGTAATGACTGGTTTCCGATTTTCCCGTGGCCGCGCGCTGCGCCAATTCGCGCAGATCTTCGTCAAAGATCTCCTTCTTCTTGTCCGCCAGCTCCACAAACTGCTGATACAGTGCTTCCTGTCGCTCCGCGTCCACATGCACGCCGAGGCTCTTCAAGCGGCTGAAGAGGCCATGCCGCCCCGAGTGCCGTCCCAGCCTGATTGCTTCGGCGTTCTGGCCCACATCTTCGGCGCGCATGATTTCGTAGGTTTCACGGCTTTTGAGCACACCATGCTGGTGGATGCCCGCCTCATGGCTGAACGCATTGCCCCCGACCACCGCCTTGTTCGGTGGCACCGCAAAGCCTGTGGCGATCGACACCAAGCGGCTGGTGGGTGTGAGCAGCTGCGTCTCGATCGCCGTCTGCGCACCGAAGTTGCTACGCCTGACGTTGAGCGCCATCACGACCTCTTCCAGCGAAGCATTGCCCGCACGCTCCCCAATACCGTTGATTGTGCATTCCACCTGGCGCGCGCCTGCCAGCACGCCCGCCAGTGAGTTGGCCACCGCAAGTCCAAGATCGTCGTGGCAATGTGTAGACAACGTGACCTGGCCATTCAGATCACATCGCTCCCCGACCGTATGGAACAGGGCGGCGTACTCGTGCGGCACGCAATAGCCCGTGGTATCTGGAATGTTGATCGTGGTGGCCCCCGCCTCGATGGCGGCGTTGATCACCTCCACCAGGTACCCTGGGTCGGTGCGTCCTGCATCCTCAGCGCTGAACTCCACATCGCTGGTAACCTCGCACGCCTGTGTTACAGCCTCCTGCGCCATGCGCAGGATTGTCTTGCGCTTGTCGGCAAGAGAACGGCCATACCGATCTGCGGCGAATTTGGCCTTAAGATGAATGTCGCTCGTCGCAATAAAAGTGTGAATGCGGCTCGCGGCACCGGTGACCAGCGCTTCGCCGGCTGCCCGGATATCCGCCGGTATCGTACGCGCCAGTGCACATATCACCGGGCCTTTGACCTCGCCGGCAATACGCTGTACAGCCTCAAACTGCGCGGGCGACGAGATCGGAAAGCCCGCCTCAATGACATCCACATTAAGCTTGGCCAGCTGGTGCGCTATGCGGAGCTTCTCGCTGATGGTCATGGCAGCGCCAGGCGCTTGCTCACCATCGCGCAGCGTGGTATCGAATATTCTTACGTGATCAAAAGACATGACCTGACTATTGAGATTTCGCCGTTGTCAGCCCTGCCGTAAAGGCGATGATGGCCTCGCCAACCGTGCTCGTGGACGCAGTACCGCCCAGGTCTGCCGTCGCTACACCCTCCTGCAGACACGCGGCTACCCCGTTCCGTATCCGCTGGGCAGCCACACCTTCGCCCAGCGACTCCAGCATCATGGCCGCACTCAGCACCGCCCCCATGGGATTGGCGCGACCCTGACCAGCGAGGTCCGGGGCACTGCCATGCACGGGCTCAAACAGGCCTACTGACGCACCTACGCTTGCCGACGGGAGCAATCCTAGAGACCCTGGCAGCGTAGCGGCAAGGTCAGAAAGAATATCGCCGAAGAGGTTTCCGGTCAGGATCACATCAAACGCACGCGGGCGCAGAATCAGCTGCATGGCGGCATTATCCACATAGAGGTGATCGAGTGCTAATTCGGGGAATTCAGCAGCGTGCACCTCAGCCACCACGGTGCGCCAGAGCTGGGACACTTCCAGCACATTGGCCTTGTCCACGCTCGTTACGCGGGACCGGCGCCGCCGCGCCCATGTGAAGGCCGTGCGCGCAATGCGTGCAACCTCATCTTCCCGGTAGGTCATCGTGTTGGTACCCGTGCGCAGCCCGCCTACAGCTTTCTGCCCGCGGGGTGTGCCAAAGTAGATACCGCCAGTCAACTCGCGCACGAGAAGGATGTCGGCGCCGGAGACCCGGTCCATTCCCAGCGGGGATCGATCAGCGAGCCCTTCAAAGACCTGTACGGGACGCAAGTTGGCGTAGACGTCTAGGCTTTTCCTTAAACCCAGAAGCGCCGTTTCGCAGCGCCGGGCACCTGTTTCGTGGTCCCATCGAGGGCCGCCGATAGCGCCTAAAAGCACCGCATCGGCGGCTTTGCATGCGCGGAGCGTTTCTTTTGGCAGGGGCTCGTCATAACGATCCAGCGCCTCGCCACCCACCGCGTATTCAATCAGCACCAAGCCAAAGTTATGCGCCTTGGCAACCGCGCGCAGCACCCGCAGGGCGACGGCTGTCACCTCGGGCCCGATGCCATCCCCAGGCAAGACTGCTATGGTGTACTCCTTGCGAACTGCTGCGGGCAGCATGCTATCTATCCTGTAGGCCTGAGCCAGCTCATCATCTTGCGCAGGCGCTTGCCCACGGCTTCGATTGGGTGCGATCCTACCGCCTGCCGTTGCGCCTTGAAAGCGCGACCCCCGGCTTCGCACTCTTTGATCCATTCCCTGGCAAATGCTCCTGACTGAATTTCATCCAGAACTGCTTGCATTCGCTGCTTGACACCGGCATCGATCACCCGCGGCCCGCGCGTGTAATTGCCGTATTCTGCAGTATCGCTGATGGAATGATTCATGTACGAAAGGCCGCCCTCGTAGTACAGATCCACGATCAGCTTCAACTCATGCAGTACTTCAAAATATGCCAGCTCCTCGGGATACCCGGCGGCCACGAGGGTTTCAAAGCCCGCCTGTATGAGCGCTTGGGAGCCGCCGCACAGCACAGCCTGCTCTCCAAAGAGGTCGGTCTCCGTTTCGTCTTTGAAACTGGTCTCTATGACGCCTGCCCGCGTCCCGCCGATGGCGTCCGCATAACTGATGGCCAGCGCCAGTGTGCTGCCACTGGCATCCTGTGCCACCGCAACCAGGCACGGCGTGCCCTTGCCCTCCTCAAAGGTGCGGCGCACCAGGTGTCCAGGCGACTTGGGGGCGACCATGAACACGTCTACGCCGGGGGGCGGCTTGATCTGGCCATAGTGGATGTTGAAGCCGTGCCCGAACCCCAGCGCTTTGCCACCCGCCATGTACGGCGCGATGTCGGCCTCATACACGGCCTTCTGGTGCTGGTCCGGGATCAGGATCATGATTACGTCGCCCCATCGTGCGGCTTCTCCGATGCTCATCACGCGCAGCCCTTTGGCTGTAGCCGCGTCACTAGAAGCGGAGCCATCCCGAAGGCCCACAGCGACGGTGACGCCGCTGTCCGCCAGGTTCAGCGCATGGGCATGTCCCTGGCTTCCATAGCCGATGATGGCCACATTCTTGCTACGTATCGCACGAGTGTCCGCTTCGTAGTGTACCTGCATATTAGTAGTCGATCTGATTGCGCTGCATCGCCACGCGTCCGCTGCGCGCCACCTCCAGGATCTGGTGCGGGCGCATCATATTGATAAAGGCGTCTATCTTGGGCGTGGGTCCGGTGAGCTCGAAGGTAAACGCGTTCGGCGTGATATCCACCACCTTGCCGCGAAACACCGTGTTGACATCCATGATCTCTGCACGAGATTGGGGCGTGTAGTGCACCTTGAGCAAACACAGCTCCCGCTCCACATAATTGGAACCCGTAAGGTCGCAGACCTCGATCGTATCCAGGAGGCGGCTCAGCTGGCGCAGAATCTGCGCAATGATACGGTCATTGCCCGTGGTGACGATGTGCATGCGGCTGGTGGATGCGTCGTCGGTTGGGCCGACCGTAATGCTGTCGATGTTGAAGCCGCGGGCAGCAAAAAGATTTACCACGCGAATCAGCGACCCGATCGAGTTCTCCACCAGGACCGTGATGGTGTGTCGATGGATCAGCTCGTCTTCATCGGGCTCGAGGGGTTCTCCAGCCGCCTTCTTGCGCTTGATCTGCTGGGGCGTAAGGACCAGTGATTCCGCCATGGCCTGCCTAGACAAATGAGTTGGGGACGATACGCTTGGTAATCATGTCGCCGGTGGCCGCACCGGCTGGAACCATGGGAAACACCATCTCTTCCTTGGCTACCTGAAAATCCATCAGCACCGGCCGGTCGTTGATAGTCCAGGCCTCATCGATGATGCCAATGGCTTCCTCGTTGTTCGTGGCGCGCAGACCGACGCAGTGGTAGGCCTCGGCCAGCTTCACAAAGTCGGGATTCGTATCTGACAGGTCCGTGTGGCTGTAGCGCTCCGCATGAAACAGCTCCTGCCACTGGCGCACCATACCGAGAAAGCGGTTGTTGATGACCGCCAGCTTGATCGGCAGGTTGTGTGCAGCAGCGACGCTGAGCTCCTGCGCGTTCATCACAAAGCCACCATCGCCGCTGATGCATACCACGGGGCGGTCGCTCCCCATCTCTCTCAGGCCAAAGGCCGCCCCCATAGCCGCGGGCATACCGAAACCCATCGTGCCCAGTCCGCCGGAGGTGATGTGCGTGCGCGGATACAGAAAGCGGAAGTACTGCGCCGTCCACATCTGGTGCTGCCCAACATCGGTCAGCACCACAGCGTCTCCGCCCGTCTTGTCCCTGAGCCGCTCAATGACGTATTGGGCGCGCAGCTTTCCGCCCTGCTCGTATTCCAGCGGGCATTCCTGCCGCCAGACGTCAATCTCCGCCAGCCACTGGTCGGTATCCTTGCGCCGGATGAATGGATCCAACTGATCCAGCACGAGCCCCACATCGCCCAGGATGGCGCAATCCGCAAAGACGTTCTTGGAGATACAGGACTGGTCGATCTCGATATGTATCACGCTGGCATGCGGTGCCCAGGAGTCCAGCTTGCCCGTAACGCGGTCATCAAAACGCGCACCCACGGCGATGATAAGGTCGCAGTGCTGAATAGCCTGGTTGGCCCACCAGGTCCCGTGCATCCCCAGCATGCGTAGCGACAGCGGATCATCCTCTGGAAACGCCCCCAGCCCGTGCAGCGTGGTCGTAACGGGAATGCGGGCGCGCCGCGCGAGTTCACACAGCTTCGCCGACGCACCGGCGTTTATCGCGCCGCCGCCCACATAAAAGATGGGCCGCTTTGATTCGGCAATCATGCGCGCGGCACGCTCGATCTTTTCCGGGCGCCCGGCCCCGGGCACAACATAGCCGCGAATGTTGACCGTTTCTGGGTAGCTAAAGGGCGCAGTCGACAGGAGCACATCTTTGGGCAAATCTACCAGCACCGGACCCGGGCGCCCCGTTCGCGCCACATGGTATGCTTCCCTGACGGTGCGGGCCAGATCTTTTACGTCCCGAACCAGATAGCTGTGCTTTGTGATGGATCGCGTTACGCCGATGGCATCACATTCCTGAAAAGCGTCATTGCCTATAAGGCCTGTGGGCACTTGGCCGGTGAAGACCACGATGGGCACCGAATCCATGTATGCATCGGCGATCCCAGTCACCGTGTTGGTTGCGCCAGGACCGCTGGTCACCAGCACCGTGCCCACCTTGCCGGTGGCTTTGGCATAGCCTTCTGCGGCGTGTGTCCCGCCCTGCTCATGCCGCACCAGGATGTGCTTGAAGTCCGGGTTGGTGCGGGCCATCTCGTCGTAGATTTTGATGACCGCGCCGCCCGGATGCCCGAAGATCACGTTGACGCCCTCCGCTTGCAGCGCGCGTAACAGTATCTCTGCGCCGGAGATGGGCTGCCCTTCCACCACCAGTTCCGGGTTTGGCTCGGGAAGCGCATCCCCGGCTGTTCCAACCGGTGTTACCTTGGTATGGGAATCGTATTGCATGGTGGATCGTCGTTATGACTGGTGACGCATGAGCGCAGCGCTTCGGGCGTGGGTATGCTGATGCGCAAATCTTTGCCGAGGCGGGTGCAACGCTGGAGAGGACACTGCATTGGCATGAGGCGTCAAGAGCCCCATGCGACACTTAGCGTATGTGACATGCGTCGGGATTGACCGGCGGCTGGCACCCGTAAATCCGTGAGAGCCTGTGAGGTTCGCGATGACAGCCAGCCGTGGCCAGCGCACAGGGTCGTACGCATCGTCCGCAAGTCTTGTACTGCTTCATGGCAAACCTGCAATATGGCCCGTAAAGAAACGAATTCTGGCGGACGTTCCAAACTCCGCACACCCGTTATCCGTTACGAGCCGCGACTATAACAAAGTCGCTCGCCAGATGTTCATATGCCCGCCGCGGGCCCGTTGCGTGCATCAAGCGCCGCAACGGAATCCATGCCGGAGCCGCACAGTCTAGTCTGCCCGGTGCATGCACGCTCCGCTCCGCTGTTTGTATGGTGCCAAGGTCGCGTGCAGTGCACGCACGGCTAGAAACGCTCGATGCGGGTTCGCAAAAGCGCCTCCGCACTGAGCATGTAGAGGTACGCGCCGTGCGGGACTGCATCCACCAGGACCTGCCCTTCGGGCACGGGCAGCACATGAAGAATGCGGCCGGTGGTTTCCGCCACGAGAATGTGCCTGGGCATGACGATCCACAAGCGCGCTTGCGCCAGTGTTACGGCGCGCACATCCGTGGCCCTGCCGCGCGCAATCAGGCGGACGAAGCCTCCGTAGAGATCGTACACCGCCACAGCCTGCAGGCCGTAATCAGCCACATAGAGCTGCTTGGTGTCCACTGCCAGCGCCACGGGTTTCTGCAGCGCCCCTTCGCCATGGCCAAAACCGCCGATAGCCCGTTCCAGGCGTCGACTCTTGTCCCATTTCAGCACGATGCCCTGCGACTCCTCTATCACAAACAGCTCACCGGTAGGACTTTGCGCTACGGCCCGGGGCCTCCCGCCATGCAGCTGCTCGTCCTTGGGCTCTAGCCGGTTCGGGATGCCTGGCTCAAACTGCGCATCGCGCGGCACAACCAGCGTCTCTATGTGCATGAACGTCTGCGAAAAGCGCTGCACACGCCCATTCCCCGCATCGGCCACCAGCCATGTCAGTCCAACGCCCGGATCAATGTCTACGGGTTCGTCAAACTCGCCATCTCGGCTTCCCGGGCCGCCCAGACGCGTCTGCTCCGTACCATCCAGGTTCAGCTGCACGACGACCGCGCGTCCCCGGTCCACAACAAAGAGCCGATCCCTTGCATCAATGGCCAGCCGGTGCGCTTCGTCGAAGATCGCAAGCACCTCGAATTGCTCCACATCCTCCTGCGCATGAGCCGCCAGGGCCCACGCCAGACCCATAAGCATCAGCAGCGGCTTCATAACTTCATGCGCTCCAAGCCCTTCTGTCCAATGTCTCGCCGCATGACAGCACCTTCAAAGGTGATACAGTTCGCTGCAGCGTATGCCTTCGCCAACGCGGCCTCCAGCGTGGGGCCGCGTCCGGTTACGCCCAGGACGCGGCCGCCTGCCGTTACCGCCTCGCCTTTGTCGTTATGCGCCGTGCCAGCGTGAAACACCAGTGCCTCCTCGGACGCCGCTTCCAGGCCGCTGATGGCGTAGCCCCTGGTGTATGGCCCGGGGTATCCGCGCGAAGCCAACACCACGCAAAGCGCTGCGTCCGAGGCCAAATCCACCCGCAAGCGGCCGAGGCGGCCGTCGGTGACCGCCAGCATTAGCTCTGCGGCATCGACATCCAGCAGCGGCAGCACGACTTGCGCCTCAGGATCTCCCAAGCGACAGTTGAATTCGACAACCTTCGGTCCATCGCCTGTCACCATCAGGCCGACGTAGAGGCAGCCGCGGTAGAGACGCCCCTCGCTGGCCAGGCCTTCCAGCGTCGGCTCGATGATATCCGCGCGCACGCGCTGCAGCAGCGCCGCATCCACTACTGGCGCAGGGGCGTAGGCACCCATCCCGCCTGTATTCGGGCCGGTGTCATGCTCCCCAATCCGCTTGTGGTCCTGTGCCGGTGAGAGGCACACGTAATCATCCCCGTCGGTAAAGGCAAATACGCTGGCTTCTTCGCCCTCCATGTACGCCTCCACCACGACTTCTGCACCGGCATCCCCGAAGTCGCGCGCCTGCAGGGTACGCTCGAGCGCAGCGAGTGCCTCTTCCTCTGTCGTGCAAACGATTGCCCCCTTGCCCGCAGCCAGCCCGCTAGCCTTGATGACGATAGGCGCCCCCTGATCCTGGACGTACTGGCGGGCTGCATCATAGGTGTCAGCGGTAAACACCCGGAAGTCCGCCGTCGGGATTCCCCTGCGCGCCATGAAGCTCTTGGCAAACGCCTTGCTTCCTTCAATCTCCGATGCGGCGGCGGTCGGACCCATCACGGGCAGCCGCGCGGCCGCAAAGGCGTCGGCAATCCCCGCCACCAGCGGTATCTCGGGTCCTACGACCGTGAGGTCCATGGACTCCTGGCGCGCAAATGCCGCCAGAGCCGGAATGTCCGCGGCACCGATGGCGACGTTGCGTCCCAGCGCAGCGGTGCCCGCATTGCCCGGCGCGAAGCACAGCGCGGTGTCGCTCTGGGCGAGCGCCCACCCCAGCGCGTGCTCACGACCGCCGCTGCCTACAACGAGAATACGCATAGCTGCCCGTTAACGGTGTGTCTCTGGTAACGCGCCCCTTCATGCTGCGAAGCGGTATGGCGTGCTGCGTCAGAATGTCCGAGCCGTGCGGCTTTACGTTTCCATTGTCAGCTGCTTCAGCTCTGCCAACGTAATCAGCGCTTGTAACGGCGTCATGTTCTCGCAATCCAGCGTTCGCACACGTTCAACGACTGGATGCGCCTCCTCCATTGCAAAGAGAGACAGCTGCACGGCCGCTGCCGACGCTTCATTAGTAGATTCGGGCGCACGCATGGTGCCTACCTCTATAGGCTGCGCCTCGAGCTTTGCCAGTATCTGGCGGGCCCGATCAAGGACGGACGCGGGCAAACCTGCCATGCGTGCAACCTCGATTCCGTACGAATGGTCCGCACTGCCAGGCTCCAGCGTGCGCAGGAACACCACCTTGCCATCGTGCTCCTGCACCTGGATGCGAAAGTTGCGGACACGCTCAAAACGCTCGGCGAGCTCGTTGAGCTCATGGAAGTGTGTAGCAAACAGCGTGCGTGCCGCTACGCGTGCGTTCTCGTGCAAGTGCTCCACCAGCGACCACGCAATGGACATGCCGTCGAAAGTGCTTGTGCCACGCCCCACCTCGTCCAGCAAGATGAGCGACCGGCGCGTGGCGTTGTTGAGAATGCTAGCCGTTTCATTCATCTCCACAAGGAAGGTGCTCTCCCCCGCTACGATGTTGTCAGACGCACCAACTCTGGTGAATATGCGGTCCACCAGACCGATATGCGCATGCGCGGCTGGCACAAAGGAGCCGGCCTGGGCCAAGAGTACAATAAGCCCCGACTGGCGGAGTACCACGCTTTTACCCGCCATGTTGGGGCCAGTGATCACGTGAATCTGGTCTCGCTCCGCATCCAGATTCACCGTGTTAGGAATAAATGGATCCACCAATTGCTCGACGACAGGATGTCGCCCCTCCTTGATGAACAGCCGCAGCGAGTCGTCCACAACCGGACGGCGATAATCGTGCGCTCTGGCTATGCTCGCGTAGGAACAGTAGCAATCCAGAATGGCTAGCATGCCTGCCGACTGCTGCAACGTAGAGGCATCTTCCGCAACCCGCGTGCGCAGCTCGACGAAGAGCGACCGCTCCAAGTCGATCAGCTTGTCTTCTGCGGTCAGAATCTTCTCTTCGTACTCCTTAAGCTCCGGCGTGACATAACGCTCGGCGTTGACCAGAGTCTGCTTGCGAATATAGTGCGGCGGCACTTTCTCGCGGTGGACGTGGGTGACCTCGAGGTAGTAGCCGAAAACCTTGTTGTAGCCGACCTTCAGTGAAGGGATGCCGGTCCGTTCAATCTCGGCCTGCTGCATCTGGGCCACATAGTCCTTGCCCGAGCGTGCAATGTCCCGCAGCGCATCCAGCTCGTCCAGGTAGCCATCTAGGAAGATATTGCCATCCCGCACTGATGCGGGCGGCTTGTCGACTATGGCCTGTTTGATGATACTGAAAGTGTCACTGCATACATCCAGTTCGTTTCCAATTTCTTGCAGAGTATCAGACCCCTGCATCTCAAGTAATTCTTTAATACTCGGCAGTCGTTCCAAGGAGTCGCGGAGCGCTGCCAGGTCGCGCGGCGTGGCCCGTGCGGTGCAGATACGCGCCACGACCCGTTCCATGTCGCAGATACCTTCAAGGCGTTCTTGCACCGCTGCAAGGAGCTGAGCATCTCGAAAGAGCGCTTCGGTTGCGTTGTGGCGAACCTGGATGGCTTGGATATCGCACAGGGGTGCGCCCAGCCAGCGACGCAAGAGGCGCGCGCCCATCGCCGTATGCGTCTGATCCAGCAGCGTGATCAGCGGGCCATCCTGCCGTCCCTCCCGATGCGACGACAGCAATGAGAGGTTGACTTTGGTCTGCGCATCCAGCCGCATATGCCCGGCATCGGCGCGTGCAGCGATGCGCTTGATATGCGAAAGGTGGCCCTGCTGTGCTTCGCCCAGGTAGTGCAACACCACGCCCGCGGCCACCAGACCGTCCTGCAGCGATTCAACCTCGAAGCCCTTGAGCGAGTGCGTGCCAAAGTGGCGCAGCAGCACCTCGTAGCTGTAATCGTGCGTGAAGACCCAGTCTTCCTGCGGCGTGATTACGTAGTTCTGGAAACGCATGGCCTCCAGCCGATTCTTTTGTCTCTTGTCCACCAGGACTTCGCTGGGTGACAGGGATTGCAGAAGATCATCCAGCTGCTCAGTGCCGGCTTCTGCGACCATGAATTCCCCCGTGGATACATCTACGTATGCTACGCCGACATTGTCAGGCCTTCGCCGATGCTGCGCCCAATGCACTGCTGCCAGATAGTTGACCTGCTTCGGGCTCAGCAGGTTGTCGTGCAGCGAAACGCCTGGAGACACCACTTCTACCACGCCCCGCTTGACCAGTGTGCGGGTGGTCCGGGGGTCTTCCAGTTGTTCGCAGATCGCCACGCGCAAGCCCGCCTGAATCAGCTTGGGCAGATGATTGTCCAGCGCGTGATAGGGAAATCCCGCCAGCGGGACCGTGCTGGCCCGGCCGTTGGCACGCTTCGAGAGCACGATGCCGAGGACGCTGCTCGCCGTCAAGGCATCCTCAGCGAAGGTCTCATAGAAGTCGCCCATCCTGAACAGCAGCAACTGGTTCGGATGTTGCGACTTGATCTTGTAGTATTGTCGCATCAGCGGGGTCTGGCCCCGCTGCTGTTTCGCAGATGCCATGCCAGCGCGTCGTCGTACTGCTGTTGGTTTTTGTCGGCGACTACCCCAAAATACTAACCGGCCAAACGGTTCGCCGCAGATTCGTTCGCTGCCTGCGCAACAATCTCAGCGGGGTGGCCCAGCCAGGCAGACAGCGCGTCCTTCAGGGAGGCCACAGTGGCCTGTCGCTTCACTGCGTGCGTCAACGTTTCCAGGAAGTGCGCGCCCCATCCGGGATGATCCATCTCATCCCATAGCACGCCATGCCACAAAAGCACCGCTACACCACCAAAGCGCTCGCACTCCGCAAGAATGCCACGCGTAGCCTCGCTGGCTGCAGCCAGGCTCAGTCCGCGCCGATTGAACAGCGCGGACTCCATGATGGCCAGTGGCATTTGCCACACGCTGCCCACGGCGTTGGCCGCGCAGTCGTACCGCAGAAAGGGCATACAGGTACCGTTGCGAAAGCCCTCGATTTCAGCAAAGCCCAGCGTAGCGTCGATCCCAAAGCCCACGCGCTCCTGAATACGCGGCGTTATGGGGGCCTCATACCGCAGGTAATGCTGCCGCACGCTTAGCGGATGCTGTCCGCTCATCGCAGCCACCGCCTGCCGCTCGCTTGCCATGTATCCGATATGCGTGTGTGCATGGTAGCTTGGATGCACGCCGATCTCAAAGCCATCCGACCGGAGCGCCGCTGCAAACCGGGTCAGGAATGGGTGGTGCAACGCGTAGTGAACATCTTTCGGGCCGTGCGAGGCGGCCTTGACGAAGAATGTGCCCGTGCCGTGTTGCCGGATCTCGGTATGGATGCGCTCTAGCGCCTTCTGGTATACGTCACCTGGCCGCAGCGCATCCCTTAGGAACTGCCCGAACCGCCGAATGCGCGGCCCTGCGGATTGCCCGTGCAAGTTGCACACGAGGTGCTCGACGGTTTCACGGTAAATCATCCCCTTTCGCCACTTGGTTAGGTAGTCAACGTCCACGGTCGGACAGAGCGCCCAGGACGCATCGCCCCAGCGGCGCGGCTGCGGTGTGATTCCTTGGATTCGAAGCGCTGAGGCGATCTGCGTTCGGTACGCATCCACCACGGGCCGACCGGTCGTGCCAAGTGCACACTGCAGCGAGTCTTCATGCACGAAGCGTGCGTGCACATCCCTGCGCCGCACCACATGTTCCTGCCACGCAGCAAGCCAGAAGAAGGCCGAGGCCACCAGGTCATCGTCCTTTGGGGCATCGCCCGGAAAGAGCACAGGCCAAGATTCCTTCTCCCAGGTTCGCATGCGGACGCGTCGCAGGTCGTACGGTGCCGCTGTTTCAAAATAAGATTGTGCGTACCTTGAAAAAGGAAGTGATAACACTCCTTTTGGGAGTACTCTATTGCGAGGACCGTAGTACAGGTCTCCGCGCTGGAGTTTTGCTGCACTGGTCCAGTCCACATCGATGCCCAGTGGCAACAGAAGCATGCGCAAAGCGTACCTGACCTTAGGAGTATATTCAGGTTCAGCAGCGATGCAAGCGCGGATTCTCATAGAGATGGAAAAGCAGCATTTGGAGTGGGGACATTATGCCGTCCCGGGGTAGCATCTATTTGTCTGATCCCGTACACGGTTTTGTTGATGTGCCGCGGGAGACCATTCTGCCGATTCTGGAGACGCGCCATGTGCAGCGGTTACGGAGGATACGCCAGATTGGTGTAGCATATCTGGCTTTTCCGGGCGCGGAGCATACGCGCTTTACGCACGCGGTAGGAGCCATGGCATTGATGCAGGATACGCTAAAAATCCTGGCTCGACACGGTACGCCGATTTCGCACGAAGAGCATGCCGCGGCCCTTGCTGCAGTGCTGCTGCACGACATCGGCCATGCGCCGTTTTCGCATTCCTGCGAAAAAAGGCTCATCCTTGAAACGCCCCATGAAGACATCAGCGGTGCTCTGATAAAGTCGTTGGCTTCGGAGCTGGGTCCACCGGTAGACTTGGCGCTTAAGATGTTCAACAACGAATACGAGCGATCGTTTTTCTACGAGCTTATTGCGAGCCAGCTGGACATGGACCGGATGGACTATCTCCGGCGCGATTCGCACTTCACGGGTGTCATTGAAGGCCGCATTGGCGTAGAGCGCATCTTGTACAGCATGCGCGTGCACCCTGTGGCGGGGCAAGCAGGTTCGCACATTGCCGTGGTAAGCAAGGGCGTCTACGCCGTGGAGAAGATGCTGAATGCGCGTCGTCTGATGTACTGGCAGGTTTACCTGCACAAGACCGTGGTCGCAGGGGATCAGATGCTGTGGTCAACACTTCAGCGTGCGCGCAGCTGTTTTGCGGAGGGCAATCTGGAGGCCGTAGCGGGCATCACCCCGGCGCTTCGCTTCTTCCTGGCGCATCGCTGGTCGCGTGCACACCTGGAGAATGCTGCGGTGCTGGAGGCATTTCTTTGCATTGACGATACGGATATCCTTGCCAGCTTTAAGGCATGGTGTGGCAGCACGGACAAGATTCTTGCGGACTTGTCTCGCCGCTTCATGTGGCGCGACCTCTTTCGTTGCACCTTTCTGGACGCTATGCCACCAGAGGCCTTGATAAACATGTGGCGGGAACGTGTCGCTGATTGGCTGCTTGGTGATGGCCTCTCTACGCCGCAGTGCGCGTGGGAGGATGCGGCCCTATACCTGAACGTAGGCTATGCGGAGCATGCGCCCTACCGGAAGTCCGAAGATGTTATTCGCGTCATTGACCGGCAGGGTGTGCTGCGTGACATGATGGCACTCGGGGACGCTCCCTTTATCGAGGCGCTCACGAACTTTGTGGAGAAGCCCTATGTCTGCTACCCGAAGGATGCGGACTTGCCACTGTAGAACGTGCGAGTGTTGAACGTGCAAGGCGGCGTGTACGACGCGCCGCGTACACAGCGCTTAGGCGAGGGCGTTCCGGCAGTACGCTACGCACTTCTTCATCTCCTCCATCACTGACGAGCCTTCAGGAATCGGGTACTCCAGCTCTATCATGGCGGTGATGGGATATCCTTCATCACGCAAGAGCCGAAGCACCTCCCCTATCGGCGTATCTCCTTCACCGAAGGGCATGTTGGCCTGACCGTTCCCGGGCGTTCGGCGGTCTTTGATGTGCAGGTGCGTGATACGGTCGTGGTACTTCCGGAGGACAGGCACCGGGGACGTGCCGAGACCTGCGACGTAATGTCCGATGTCCAGGTTCAGCATGTTTCTGGACGAAAACGACAGCGGAATGTCCCAGCTGAAGTCCTCGTTGGCCACTTGCGTATGGTTGTGCATGGAGGTAAGCAGCCCATGCTTGTCGGCGAACGGCCCCATACGCTCGCCGGCCTCATTGGAAATCTCGAAGGAGATGCCACGCGCCCCCACGGCCCGAGCCGCATTGAACGCGTAATCTATCTCAGCATCAGACCATGCTGGTTGTCCCAGCTTGAGTATATCGATATCTACGCCACCTGCACGGTACATCTGGCCGAGCTCTGTGAAGCGGTCCATTGAAGCGCCCATGCGCCAGGCTTTCATTTTTTCCTGATGTACTCTGCGGGCATCTGCCGCCTGTTGCCGTTCTTCGGGGCTCATATCACGGAATCTCCGGCCCATGGCAGGTCCTTTAGGCGCACCGGCAAACGCTTCGGCTGGCGTGCCCATCAGCTCTATCGTTGGCAGCTCCAGCTCCTGCATGTAGGCAAGAATCTCCTCTGCGCTTCCGGGGATCTGCCGAAAGCTGTAGGAGATCGCTCCGATCTTTACCGATCGCGGCTTTGTGATGGCTGCAGCACTCCGCAGAGGCAGCATGGCGGCTGCAGCGCCGGTAACCTGCAAAAATCGGCGGCGGTTCATGTTCGCCATTGTAGGCATTCGCATGGCAGTGGTATGGCTGGTCTACGCTACAAGGTAGTGCAGATCGGGAAGGTTGCGCAACTGGCCATCGAGGTCCAGTCCGTACCCGACCAGAAAGTGCGGTCCACAGACAAAGCCTATGTAGTCCAGCGGCTCTGTGCAAGACATCGTCTTCAGCAGTGCGACGATGGTGACCGAAGCTGCCTGGCGGCGCGCAAGTTCAGCGCGAATATACCTTATGGTGCGCCCGCTCGTCACAATATCCTCCACGACAACCACATGCCGACCCGCTACATTCACCAGGGGCGGCCAAGGTTCCTCCACCTCCCCTGAGCTTGTGGTTCCGCTTCCGTACGAAGCTACACGCCAGAATTCCACTTCGCACGGCATGTCCATGGCGCGTACCAAGTCCGCCAGAAAGACAAAGCCGCCGTTGAGGAGTCCGATGACTATGGGATTACGATCGCGATGTGTCGCTGCCACGGCCAACCCGAGATCCCGCACGCGCGCCTGGATGGTTGCGGCATCTTTGAACAGGCGCAGCTTTGCTCCCATAGTCACGTTCCTGGAGTTGTCACGTGATCTGCACGCGCACCGGCCTTTCGCGCCTGCATCCATTACCAACGGGTCGTGCACCCTGCATGGCTATGCTGCTTTCCCAGTGCACCGGGCGGTCACTGTACCTTCCATCTTATGCCGATTCCTAAGCATGGCGAAACTTGGTAAGGCGATCCTAAGGCCAAGGTACGGTTTACGCGGCTTTTGCCGCCAGTAGCGTAGAATTCGACGTGCAGCGGCACTGCCAAGCGACACTATCTCTGGGGGTTGCACCCCAGAGGTGCCTTCCTGGTGGCAAGTGCGCCCGAAGCTGCGCTCCCCCATTGCTCCAGCGGACAAAGCCAAGCCTCCTGTGCTCCCATTGGCTTCACTGTACCCCCACGACACTTCATCACGCATCACGCAGGGGCGACGGTAAAGCGGCTCTCTTGCCGACCCGATGTGCGTCTGGCCATTCTAGGGCCCCCGGCCTGGTAGATTTGCCTCCGTGCACACTGGGTTCTGCATACCCACTGGTCACGCAGGACGGCAAGGCTGTCCAGGATGTCCCGGTCCAGTCCCAAAAGGTCAAGCAGCACGGCCCGATCCAACGCCTTACGGACATCGTCCCGGTACGCTTCATTGGCCGGCAAGCATTGCTGTCCACGAAAGTCGTCAAAGATCTTCTCACTCGCGGACAGCTGCCCCTCCGTGAGCTTGGCCGCATCCATGGATAGGAGCTCCGACATACGGGAAAGCGATAACACGGATCGCCCGAGCTGTTGACGCGTCCCGGCCCACCAGAAGGCCATCACGCCCAAGGTCGTGTTGGCCCATAGCAGGATTGGGATCTCCCACCTTTTCCTGGTGAGGAAGTTCGGCCAGGCTCTGCCGCCGAGTGTTGGGTTCTCTGTCAGACATGCGGCGAGCGGCTGCGAGTTCAATTGAAACTCAACAGTAAAGTGCAGGCGGGAGGTTCCACTATGCCAAAGCTGTGCAGCTCGCTTCCGACAACCCGCCCGGCTTCTGCCTTGCGCGTCAGGCAGAACGATCATCTCACGTTCGCGCTTAGCCTCATGCGTCCATAATACAGGGTATTCCGGCGGTGGAGTAAGCGGCGCGATGTCGAGCGGCCCCCTGGCCTGGCCGCTACTCGCCACTCCGTTTATGTCTCTAGACAAGTACCCTCTACGGCCCAGCTTCTCCAGTCTGCATACCGGTATTGGCACCGCATCTCGCATCCGCGGCAACAGCAGGGTGCCTTGCGCGAGCGACTGCATGAAGATCGCCAAAGCGACCCGCGTCACCCCAACGCCGACCCATCCGCCGGAACGAAAAAAGTTGCCGGCTTCTTGTGTCGCGGTCACCCGAAAGGCCCCCGCAGCGTCCTTTTTGCTCAACCGGCACCGTTTCACGGTGCGGGCCATAGCAACAGCTTCCACCTGGGTCCTCGGCCTGCGCAAAAGATTGACGACCACGATGTCGCCTGTACCTTTGTCTTCAGACTCCTTGCGCTTTGCCAATAGCAGCACCTCCGCCATTCCCGTATCCGCCGAGAAAGCCCGGTCATCACCGCCATCCGACGCGATACTCACCAGCAGGATATCGTCATAGTACTTTTTGATTAGCGCACGGGCGTTGGCCCACGAAGCGCCCTGCGTAAAGGTGAAGGGCAGGACCAGCGCAAGAATGCCGCCCTCGCGAAGCTTTGCGGTGCGCCAGGTCCATGAAATTCGATGCAAGCCCCGCGTTGCCGTGCCCGTCGGACAGTTTCTTCAGGGTCTGCTCAAACGCGGCGGTCTGCCGTGCCACGATGGCTTGCTCCTTCGCAGCCCGGGATGCAGCGTAGCAATACAGCTGCACCTGGTCGTTCTGTTCCTGCCGGTATAAGGATAGACGCTCACCGCCGGCCGTCGTCAGTGTTTGTGCTGCCTCAGGATCAAAGACTCGCCTGCGCTCCCGCGCCACCACGATGTACTGGTAGTGCTGCGCATGCAGCCATTGTATACGATCTTCGGTCGCTATGCCCCGATCCATCACCACGAGCGCCCCCGGACCCGCCTGCAGTACCGCCAGCCTCTCTTCTAACGTGCAGTGCTCCCGCACATTGCCTGCGAAGACCGTGCTCTTGCATACAAAGCCGCTCCCGCCCAAGACCAAGGCCTAGGTCCATAAGGGACAATCGCGGCGCCGCTCCTTCGAGTGACCACGCTTTGCCTGGGCTATGTTGGCCCCGGTACCCTCCAGAAAGGGGTTGGTCAGATCAAAGAGCGTGACCGTTGGACGTGCAGCAAACAGATCCAGCGCCTGCGTAAAGAGGTGCTGCTCTATGGCTGACTGATGCCGCACGAGCAGGTCGCTTGCCCGATAGCGGTGCATGGATCCCATCGCTTCATAGGAACCGCCCACGAACGCGTCCAAGCCACTGTTGTGGTCCAGCCAACGTTTGGTGGCCCGTTCACTGCCCGGCTGCGCCAAGCGCCCAATGATGCTGCCCATGGCAGCGCCTCAATACGCTGGCACAGACATCGTCAGTGCTTCTTCTCGATCTTGAAATGTGCGCCGAGGTTCAGTAGCGTCCGTTGTCGCACCCGGTCTCCCTCCCGCTTGGTCTGACACAGCCGGAAGGTGTAGTAGCGTGTCCCGTCCGCTCCGGTTCGCGTGAGAGCGCGGCGTATAAACACAGTAGTGCACGGGGCGTGGTTGGGACGGCTCTGTCGCCAATATAGCCACTGGTTTCGGTGTATACAGCCACGAAACTACGATTAGGGCACTACATTACTGCATCGAGTCGTAAAATGTTCAGAAGTGGGGGCTCGGTAGGGATAAAAGGTGCAAAAAGCGCTCAATAACAGGTCTCATTTTGGTCTTAGCGGGGGTTCGTCCCTAAATATCTTCGTGCGACCGCCAAAATTGCCCGGAATTGATGGCTCAAATGTTAAACTTGGGCCAGGTCCTGCTCGTCAAAGAGCGACATCTGCACCTTGTCCCGTTCCACACAGGCTACCAAACCTTGGGCCACTGGCTGCGGCGCGTCCATGCTGCGTGACTGCTGCCCAACCCCGACTGCACTCAGTGCATGGTATGAGGGCGGAGCATCCAAAACAATATTTCCTTACGGGAAAGGAGCATATGGACTTGCTTTTCTTTTCAAACGAGGTCATCGCAATACCACCTCCACGCTACTGCGAACACCTTCTACCAACTAAGTTGGGCACACCACCCTCAAATAAACGTCGAGCCCCCCCCCCCGAAAAAGCTTGACTTCGGTTATCCCGATGTTGTATCATTCCCCCAAGGAAGTCCTTCATCCTAAAACAAACCGTATTGCGATGAAATATCGACTCTTGAATGCACTCGCTGGCGTCCTCTGCGCTATCCTCGCTTACGCTCTGTTTGCGCCAGACGCTAGTCATGTTGAAGCCGCTACTTCGGCGCCTCAGTACCATCACATTGTTGTCTACAATCCGCATTGCCCTCCCCCTTGTAATCGGATTTCGTGGTGCTATTATGAGTGTGGCGAATATCCATGGCATCCATGCTGCAATGTAGGTGCTGAGAAGGGTGGTTCCTGCGTGTATTGTGAATAGACACGTACTGTCTGTTTTAGACAGACTCGCTTCCGCGAGCAGGCTGCTCATCCTGCTTGTCATCGTTGTTGCGGGATGTGGGCCAGAAGAACAGGAGAGCCACATCATTCGCTCACCGGTGGTGCCTTTCGACGAACTGTTCACAGTCGCCGACACCGTACGCCTGGACCCGTCAGTGATCATCGGAACAGTTGATTTCCTTGATGTCAACGCGCAGGGCGAGTTCTTGGTGAGCGATCACGTAGGGCGTGGCATACATCGTTTTTCTCCGTCCGGGGGCCATGTGCGGTCCTATTCAGCGCCTGATTGTTTGCCTGACGAGGCGAATTTCATACCAATGAGTTCCCGCCTCCTTAGCAGCGGAGGCATAATGACCATGGAATTTGGGGGCGCGGCGGTCATATTTGACGCAAACGGCAACTGTGTTGAAGCTACCAGGCTGTTGGAATCCTTTTCCAGGGCGTTTTGTGAATACCAGGGTTCCATTTATGTACATAGAGTCTACGTTGAGGGTAAAGCAACTATGGGCGTCTACTCCCCGGCACTGGAGGCGATTGACGACCTGGAGATAGAGCCGCCACGTCTCGTTCGCCTGAACCAGTTCAGTGGGGGACTTATGGGCACCGGGGTCGCTTGTTTTGCAGACGGGCCCTATTACGTGCACCTTGAAAGCATGGACGGTCTTGCCGCCCGTATCGGGTCTTCCATTACGCAATACCAGCCAGAATTCTTTGAAATTCGACCGGACGATTTGTCCAAGGAGGCAGACGTCAGTGAACTATCGATGCAGTTGGGAGACTATCCATTAACCATTTCGATTTTTGCGCTGGATGAATCAACGCGCATGGTCGTAACCGCTTATCTGGATGAGAATTGGCACATAGACAGTTCGGAAGCAACTTCATCGTTAGGGTTGAGCATAGCCAGTAACACAGGACGTTTTCCGGGCCGGAGCACAATATCACCCATACCGCCTCGAGCAGCTGGCAATGGATACTTTTATGCTGCCGGCGAAAATGAGCAGTTGCCCAATGGTGATGTAGGTAACCCCGTAATCGTTCGCTACCGCTTCATCCCGCCAGAGCACACAGATGAATAGCCGCATTCGCCTCATTTTGTGGTTTGCAGTGCCGTTTGTGCTTGCTATGGCCGCACTCGCCACTACGCGATCTTGGCTTGTGAGCGTGAAGTCGGCACCCCAGAGGGTTGTCTCTTCGCTCCCTGCACACAACGCTTCAGCCATTGTGGGACACACGCTTTCGGTAGCGGATCTGATCGAGGCACAATCGCGCGCTCCGATTGCAGAGCAAGGCTTGACGGTTCCCGATTCGGCGGTGGTGATTCTCTTGGGGGGTGTGGGCTGCTCGGCCGACCAGGTGAAGCTGCTCCGTTACTGGTCCGAGCAGCATGCCGAAACTGATCTGCAAGATCATCCTATAGTGGCCATCTATGCCGATCCCATGCTGGGCATTGAGCAGGGCGCGTACGAATCGCTGCTGTTGCGCCGTGTAAGTCAGGCGAAGTTTCCCTTCCTCGTATCAAAAGACCCGGACTTCAATCCGCGCGCCATGGGTATCCGTACTCCACAGGTAGTGTTGGCCGAGTCACAGGTCATCACGCACGTCCTTGATCTGCCAGCCGACTTCAGACCGCCTGCACTGCAATAGCATCGACGGTCCCGAACCATCGAATTTCGCAGACCAGAGCAGCAGGTTGAGTGGTTCGCTGGGGCGTTCCTCCATGGCGGACATCTCCCGGCTGAGCTTCATACGCTAGCCCTACCCTTTACCCATAAGAGGCGTCCTGACTTTTTAAGTCATGCTGCTTACTATAGCGACATGATTTGGAAAGTCAGAGGGACCTATGGGTAAACGGCAGACCTGGCCCGAGCGAGGTGCGTATGGTGCTGCACCCTGTGGGTAGCGCACAACCCGGCGCATGCTGGACAGCGCTTGCCAAGCAATCGTTCCCGTGGGATGGGATGCCTGTCCAATGGCGTTGCACTATGCCCAGCGCGGGTTACACAGCGCATAGCTGCACTGTAATGCTATGTGAGTGCCAGCCGGGCGAAACGGCGGGTTTGCGGGCGCACCCTGGACGGGGCGGCCAGCCGTACGCCGACAACCCACACGATTTCGTCACCGCTCAACACAACAAGCGTGCTGGCACGCGCCGCTACGCATACCTTTGCATCCGTTAGCACATCGCTTACCTTCTTTCGGCGCGTCATGCCTAAAGGCATCATGCGATCGCCCGAACGCCAGTACCGAACAAGCAGCGGAAACACCAGTCGGTCCCCATCCACATAGGCTACCGCCGGACCATCTGCATCCAGCACTTCGGGGTGCGTGCCCGATAGCGTCACCGAGAATCGCTTCCCGTCAACCTCTATACTTTTGCCTGGACCTACTTCAATGGCCAAAGGTGTTCGAAAAGCGGGTGCCGGGTCAAATACCAGCGCCTCATGCCCGCGCCATATAACGCCGGCCCCACATGCCACGCGTCGTCCGGGCTGCGCCGTAAGCAGCGGCATGGTCTGTGCCACCATAGAGATCGGTGCGCCGGGCAGCCAGCGGCGCAGTGCCTCCAGAATTACTCGGCGTTGCCAAACCGCAGGCAGCAGATCAAGGGCCTTGAGGCTCAACTTCTTGTCTTGCGCCGCGCGGCAAAACATGTCGCGGAGCGCAGGCCGAAACGTTGCCTCAACATACTCACGCATCAGCGCTGCGCTGTGCGCAATATTGGTGACGGCACCCGAGCCGACGGCCTCCTGGAGCGCGGGCACCACGACATGTCGCAGCCCGGTGCGCCGGTACTTGGGATCGCTATTGGAGACATCCTCCCGCCAGGACAAGCCGACCTCCTGAGCATAGCGGCGGATGGCCGCGCGCGTCTGACCCAATAGCGGGCGGACCAGTACACTCCCGCCTAGGGGACGCGCCGGGGACATGCCGGCCAGCCCCTCCGGTCCACTTCCGCGTGCAAGGTTGAAGAGCACCGTCTCGGCCTGGTCGCCAGCGTGATGCCCCACCGCAACAAACGGCAGCTGCAGACGCGCAGCTAGATCGGCGAACTCCTTGTAGCGCAATTCCCGCGCAGCCATCTGGATGGACACTCCGAAATGCTCCGCATAGTCCACTGCACTGCGGTGCGCAACATGACAGGGCAAATCGCGCGCTGATGCCAACGCTCTGACCTGACACTCATCCGCCGCAGCGTCGTCGCCGCGCAACCCGAAGTTGACATGCGCCACCACCACGGCGTACCCGAGCTGGTGGAGGACATCCACGAGGACGGTAGAATCCAAGCCGCCGCTCGCCCCTGCCAAGACAGGCGCCTCAGGAGACAGAAGCGCAGTGCGCGCGATGAATGCCTTGAGACTTGCGAGCAACATGCACGCCGCTCCTACGAAGGAACCTTGCTGAAACGACGTTTGAGCTCTTCCTTCGAGATCTTGATCAGGGTGGGTCGCCCACTGGGCGCGGTGTAGGGCTCCCGGCACTGGAACAGCTCGTCAATGAGCGTGCGCATCTCCTCCGGCACCATCGTGGTGCCCGCCTTGATGGCACCGCTCCGCGCTACGCTCCGCGCCAGGTTTTCACGCGGACATCTTGGCGACTGTGCTGCGTTGTCTTTGAATGCTGCAAGGATATCACGCAAGAAGTACTTCTCCGTGCCTACGCGAAAGCCCTCGGGGATGCCGCGCACGACCAGCGTGCGGCCACTGTACTGGTCAACATGAAACCCCAGTGACTGCAGGAGCGGGTGCAGCTCATCAAAGAGGGCCATGTCCGGTGCATCCAGTTCTACCGATTCAGGAAAGAGCGTCTGCTGCGAACCCTTCGCAGTACCTTCCATCGAGCGCAGTGCGCGCTCATACAGGATGCGTTCGTGGGCCGCGCGCTGATCAAGGACCATGAGCCCCGTCCGCAGTGGCGTGCATATGTATGTGCCATGCAGCTGCCATAGCTGCACGCTGAAGTCTCCCTTGGCGACATGGGTGCGGTCCGCTGCAGCGGGTGCGTACAACGCACGGGTTAGCTGCCCTGGCATGGCATCTCCACGACCGGCATGCTCCGATCCTGTACGCACGAAAGCTGATCGGTCCCCCATGCTGCCGTCCCTGGGCTGCGGCTTGCCCAGCGCGGAAGGGTCAAACCGGGGAATCAGCGCTGAAGTGCCCAAGGCCTTGCGCACGACAGTCCGCAAAAAGGCATAGGCGCCGCGGTCATTGTCGAAACGCACCTCGGTCTTGGCGGGATGTACGTTCACATCCACATGCCTGGGGTCCAATGTCAAGAAAAGCGCATAGAATGGATACCGGTTGGGGGGTATCATGTCCTTATACGAGGCGGTGATTGCATGTTGCAGCGAAGCGCTGCGCACAAACCGGCTGTTAACGTAAAGGAACTGCTCGCGCCTGCTTCGTCGCACCGCTTCCGGGCGGCAGACCAGCCCATAGGCTGACAGGTACTCCGTTTCCTCCAAGACCTGGATCAAGCCCTCTCCATAGCGAGCACCATAAACCTGGCCGATCCTTGCGCGAAGCGCCGGCACCTGATCAGCGTCGGCACAAGCGGCCAGCCGATGGAGCACTTTGCCATCGTGCATGAAAGAAAACGCCATCGGCGGGTTCGCCAGCGCCTGCGCCAAAAACACATCCGTCAGGTGGGAAAGCTCTGTGGCGGGTGACTTCAGAAATGCGCGCCGCGCCGGCACGTTGTAAAACACATTGCGCACATACACAACGGTCCCGATGGCAGCAGCGCAGGGCTCCGAAGTTTTGACCTTGCCGCCGTGAATCCGAACCAGGTGCCCCTTAGGATCGGCCTTCCGGCGCGTCTTGAGCGTAACCTGAGAGACCGCCGCAATGGATGCCAGTGCCTCTCCCCGAAAGCCCAGCGTCCAGATCTGATCGAGTTCCTCTACGGAGCGAAGCTTGCTCGTAGCATGCCGCGAAAAGCACAGCACGGCGTCGTCCGGGCTCATACCCGTGCCATCATCACGGACCAGAATCAGACGGCTGCCCGCCTCCTTGATTTCAACGTCAATGCTCTGAGCTCCCGCGTCGATCGCGTTTTCCATGAGCTCCTTGAGCACGGACGCAGGGCGTGCCACCACTTCCCCTGCCGCGATCTTGTTGGCCAGCCCCACGGGCATGACGTGGATGCGCGCAGAGCCCACACCTGGATCATTAACCATTGGCCGCAGCGACAATGAGGCCTGCGCTAGCCGCCTAACGCGTTATAGATATAGAAGGCAAAAAACAGCAGCGCGGCCAGATACAGCAACCCCAGTGGACTGCGCCGACGCCGCGCACGACTCCGAATCCGAATCCGCCGCTTTAATTCTTCACCACGGGACGGATCATAGTAGCGCGGCTCGTACGAAAAAGCGCGCGGCTTTACCTTCCGCTTGTTCAAGAATAATCCCATAGCCTACGCCACAAGAATACGCCGACCAGGACCGTGCGTTCCAGTACAAATCCTAGCCGCACCTACCCTGCGGCTAGGACCCAGACAAAGAAGTAGGCCAGCGGTGCCGCGACCATCATGCCATCAAAGCGGTCCAGGATGCCTCCGTGACCCGGCAGCACAGAGCCTGTTGTATCTAGCTGCACGGCGCGCTTGAAGCGGCTGGCTGCCAAGTCGCCCGAAGCGCTCCCGACACCGCAAATCAAGGACAACGCCAGTATCTCAATCAGCACCAGCGGGGAGGCGAACGCAACGTGTAGCATCACACCGGCGAACAATGGCCCCAAGAGCCCGGCTATATAGCCTTCCCATGTCTTGTTGGGAGACACGATCGGTGCCAGCTTGTGCCGACCCCACCGGCTGCCTACTGCATACGCACAGCTATCGCTGACCCAGACCAGTATGAATACGGTGAGCACCAGCGAGAAACCCTGCTCCATGAGTCGCAGGTGCAGCAGGAAAGCCAACAAAAGAGATGGGTACAGTGCCCCCGAGACTGTCGCGCAGAAGGAATGCACCGGGTGGTCGCGCCTGGAAAACGGCATCCACATCAGCAGGATGGCCAGTGGCAGCATGGAAAGCCGGGCGCCGCCGGGCACGAGCGGGTGCAGCGCCAGAAGGAGCCCCATGCACAGCCCTGTAAGCCGCCAAGGCCGCATCCCCGCGCGCTGCAGGAGGCCGTACCACTCCCACTGCCCCAGCATGGCGGCAATCGCGACCAGCACCGCAAAATACCATCCGCCCTGCCAAGCACCTGCCACCAGCACGAATGCCCCCACCAAGCTGGTCAGGAGACGCCGGAGCCAGTTAGGAATGTGCCAACTCATGCCAACTCATTGGACGCGGACATGCAAGGAGCGCATAGTATTGCGGAGATCACGAGTCGGCCGAGCCTTCCTTCTGTGAAAGCGCATCGAGCTCCTCTTCCGTGACGGGTGGCTCCCGGATAAGGGCAGCCGCCTCCGCCGCGTAGGTCTCCGGAACGAGCACACGCACCTTGGCCAGATAACCGCACGAAAGGTTAAAGGCATGATCCCTCTGGCTGAGCAACACAGCCGGGATGCCAGCATCCATCAGGCGGCTGTGTACTAGCTCCGACTCGTAATCGGTGCCGGAAATAAACACGACGCTCCACCCTGGATACTTCACTGCCCTAATTCCTACGTTGCAAAACCACGATGACCACCACAAAAAGGACTGCGCCCAGCACTGCAACATACCATGGCATCACCGACGAGGCAAGCGTGTCCAGGTCCATGCCAAGCTCTTCCTTGGCCATCGCGCTCACAATGAGCGCCAGCGCATTGTTGATAAAATGCACTAGGACCGGAACCCACAGGCTGCCTGTGCGCCAAGCCAGATAGGCCATGTAAACGCCCAAAACGATCAGCGGCAGGGCCTGCGTAAGCCGAAAATGAAACAGCCCAAAGACCACGCCTGACATGGCAATGCCCACGGCACCACCCCATGCACGCTCAAAGTTGCGCTGGATCAGGCCCCGGAAGAACACCTCTTCAAACAATGCGGGCGTGAGGGCCACCAGGACCAGCGTAACAACCAAGTTGACATCTCCAGCAAGCGCCGCCTCCAGCAGCACCAGCTGCTCTTCTTCCATGGCTCGGATAAACTCCGGCACCGGCAGGCGCTCGTTGAGCATTCCAAGCCAACCGAGAACCGGAATGAGCGCCAACAATCCGACAAGCGCCAGGCCCATGCCGCTTAGCTCGGGGACACGCAGCCGCAGTAGTCCCCACGGATCAGTAGACTGCAGCCGCGCGACGAGCACTGCGAGCACGCCCAAGCCCAGCGCAAGGCCGACAGCATTGCCCGCAAAGAACAGCGTCGTGCTCTCTGCCATCAGCTCCGGGCCCCGTATGGAGAGCTCCATGGCCGACGCCCCCTGCATCACAAGGAGCGCGATCAGCGCAATACCGCCGATGGCCATGTAGGCCGCCAGCCCCGCCAGAAGAACGCCAAACGCTACCGCGAGCGGATGCCAGCGGGCCAGCGGGCCATCAATCAAGAGACCATTTCTCGCCGTGCTCATGGATCAGGATGCGCCTGGATTTGTATACAGGGACACTATGCGCCCGTAGCTCAGCCGGATAGAGCGTCTGCCTCCGGAGCAGAAGGTCAGAGGTTCGAATCCTCTCGGGCGTACTTCGCTATGTGGTGTGCTGCGGTGCCACGTCCAACTGATTCTCCGATGAGGCAACCAGGGTTGCGACGGTGGCATCACCCGTGATGTTACAGACAGTGCGGCACATGTCCAGTATACGGTCCACGCCTAGGATCAACGCGATCCCCGCAGCAGGCACGCCTACGGACTGAAGGATGATAACCAGCATGATGATGCCGGCGCTCGGAACGGCGGCGGTGCCGATGGACGCCAAAACAGCCAGCAGAATGATCTCGAGCTGTGCACCCAGGCCCAAGGCTATGCCAAGTGTCTGCGCAATAAACACGGCCGCCACAGCCTGGTAAAGCGCCGTGCCATCCATGTTGATGGTGGCTCCCAGCGGCAGCACAAACGACGATACCTCTTCCGACACGCCCAAGTTCTTTTCCGCAACCTCCATGGTTACGGGCAAGGTGGCACCGCTGGACGATGTTGAAAACGCAACGAGCTGCGCTGGCGCAATGCCCAGGAAGAACCGCTTCAGCGTCATCGGGGTCAAGAACTTGAGGATCGTCGTGTACGTGATGCTCACATGCAAGACCAGTCCCAGAAGCACCGCCACCATGTAGAAGCCCAGTGCTTCCATAAGCTGCCACAGCCCTCCCAGGTTGTCCTGCGACACTTGCGTAAACGTATCCGCCAAAAGCGCAAAGACTCCGATCGGTGCCACCTTCATGATGATCTCCACGATCTTGATCACCATGTCGTTGAGGCTCTCAAAGAATGAGAGCAATGGCTGCGCCCTTTCCGCTGGCAGCATGAGCAGGGCAATACCGAAGAGTATGGCCACAAAGACTACCTGCAGCATGTTGCGATTGCTGGAAGCGGAACCGAAGATATTGTTCGGCACCATGTCTACGATGGCCTGCAGCGGGCCGCGCTCCCCCATGGCGTCCGTAGCGAATTCGGCACGCTCTTCTGCCATTGCACTGTATTCTGCAGTCAACTGCTCCTGCACTTCAGCGGGCACGGCGTCGCCGGGGCGCATCAGGTTGACAATCGCAAGCCCTATGATGAGTGCCACCACGGTGGTCGCGATATAGATTCCGATCGTCTTGCCGCCGATTCGCGACAGCTTGTGCGTATCAGACAGCGACGCTACGCCCGTGATGATCGATGCCAAGACCAGTGGCACGGCAATCAGAAAGAGCGCCCGCAGAAAAATCGCACCAAACGGCGCGATCCAGTTGCTGGTGAACTGGCCCCAACCGAAACTTGCCGACACGACCCCGTAGACGAGACCCAAGACGAGGCCGAGGATGATCTGGTTGTGGAGCTTCTTGTGCCACTTCATAGACTCGATAAGAATTTGTTCGGCCGCAATATACTACGGAGCTCCCAATGTGGGCATCCGTCAGGGGCTTGGCCCCCTGGGATCGGGGTATGCCGCTTTAAAGCTGCGCTGCCTGGATCACGCGCCGCAAGGGCAGGCATGCGCGTGTCCGCCCCGTTGGCACGGGACATGCCGACTAGAAGCTGAGCTGCAGCACCAGCGCCGGCTCTGCTTGATGCTGGCCGACGCGCACACGCAGCCGATCATTTTGGAGCTTGGCCGAGATCGCAGCTTCCACAGCAGTCAGGAGATGGTTGGCAAACAGCAGTATCGTGACCCGGGATGCACGCCGGAAGTAGTCGTTGGCCTCGCCATGACGCGCTGCATAGTGGAAGAAGCGATCAGATGCAAACGCCTTGGTGCCGTCCGCAGCCGTCGCCTCCGGATCAATAGAGTCAATGAAATTGCCATCCGCATCAATCCAGGTGGCCCGTCCATCCCTGGTCAGCGCATAGTAGTCATCCCATCCGGGAGCGAACTGGAAGTACTTGCCTATGAGCTCGTAGTACTGCTGCTCGGCAAAGAAGGGAAGTTGGTGCGAAAAGCGCGCGCCAGTCTGCGGGTGGTATACGCGTGTTTCCAGCGCGCGTATGTCCAGAATCAAGCGCCGCACGGCTAACTGCTGCACCGTGCTCCAACCACCCGGTTGCGAGAAGTCCAGACTGAACAGCGCAGGGTCGATCGCGATCGGCTCCGCGTCAACGGGCGGCCCGCCCGGCAAGGTGTTCAAGTAGGCGGTGTAGTCATTCAGCCACAGCGAATATCGCACCGGGCTCCAGTGCATGTGGGCCATAGCCTGGTACGCGTCGCGACCCTCCGCACCCTTCTCACGCCAGGAGGACCATCCCCAGAGCACGCCCAGCTCGATCGCAACAGCAGCCGCAGCCTTGACCCATTCCCTGTTATAGACCTGTCCTGCTCCTGGCACGAGTGCGGACAGCCCGAAGGCAAGGGGCACGCTCCGTGCCGCCTGGCCCTTGTACATCGGGCCTGATACTGGTCCAAAGGCCAACGCCGCTCGCAGCGCCGCTGGCGCATACGCAGCCGGCGGTGATGCAGGGCGCACCTGCGCTGTGGCCACGGGTGTCTTCAGGATAAGGACAGCACAGGGCAGCACCCACCTGGCAAAAAGCAGCACTCGGCGAACCATCATCAGATATAGGGGCGGATGAAGCGCTCAAACATGTCGTAATTGCCTGCTCCCACAATGAACTCGCGCACGACGCCTTCGCGGTCAATCACATACGAGATGGGCCGACCCAGGACGAGCTCGCTGTAGTACGGCTCGGGCACCGCATCCAGCGCAACATACCCCGAGACTGTCTGCTTGGGCCACAGATCTTCGAACATATCCAACACGTCCCGTGGTTCATCGGAAAGCGTAACAACAGCCAGGCCCCGCTCCGCATAATCATCGTGGAGCTTATCTAGCTCGGGTAGCTCGGTGATGCAGGGCTGGCACCAGGTGGCCCAGAAGTTGAGCAGCACGACCTGGCCGCTGTAGTCCGACAGCCGCTGCGGCGCATCGTTGGAAAGCAGCTTGAAGGCGATGTCGCTCGCAGGCCGGCCAACACCACGCCGGGCCGTATCTTCCTGCTCTTCGCCAGCCAAGGCCAGCGCCATAAGAAATCCTGCGCACACGATGAGGAGGCCCGACATGATGGTGCCCGTCCATTCCAGTCCGCCCCGGGGCCGGAGCCCAGCATTGCGATGCAGCAGAAGCCACAGAAAGACAATGCCGATGGCAATCATGCAGGCGGCAACAACAACGAGTCCTGTCATGGCAACGAGGCGGCAGTATGCTATAGATCAAACCCGAACAAGACGCCAAAGTGCCACTGCCACTCCTTCCCGTAGCGGACGGTGCGCGCCCCCGTAGGCGTGACAAAACCTTCGTCCAGCTCATAATCAAACGCATCTAGTCCGTACGTTGCGCTGGCGAACAGCGCGGTGGGAAGCAGATAGTAGGAACCGAGCTTCAGGCGCAGCTCCAAACCAGCGTCCCGGCGCAATGCGCCCGACCCAGGCCATACAGCAGCCCCATCGGTGTACACCCGCAGGAACGCCTTGTCAAGATACACTGAGAGCACCTGCATCCCGATGTCAGGCAGGATCGGCATGGTGTACGCGGCTTGGAACCACAACGTCTTGCTGCCGCCAAGGGCATAAAACGGATACCCGCGCGCGGCCGTGAGCCCGCCCACATAGTCGTTGTAGAAGTTGTCGAGGCTCTTTCCCAGAATCGCAGACCCGCGTAGGCGGACAGCCAACCCATGCGCTGCGCCCCGCACGCGTCCCGGCAGCCGCGCGGCCGCCGTGGCGTCCACCCTGAGGCGATGGAAGCGCTCCTTCTGGTATACCGGGACCAGTAGCCCATTGCGGATGTCAAACCGGTCAAGCAAGCGACCGGCTTCGTGCTCGTACGCAAGATCGACCGTAATCCCAAGAGGCAGCACATCTGCCTCGCGATGCGGGGTCAGGGCCTCAAAATACACCTTCAAAAGGCGCGTACGGCCAATGAAATAACGCGACGCCGACTTGGGAATGGAGGTAAGCAGCTCGCGCGAGAAGAACTGATCCGTCGTGACGCGATAGGGGCTGTAGCGATACCCCGCCTCTATGACTACGTTGCGCGTCACCTTGCTTCGGGCATAAAGACTGCCCTCCCAGAGCGCGTACGTGAGGTCCACCAGGGTCGTGTCTGGAAAGCATGCCGTACACGGAAATTCCTCTATCGAGAGCCCGTTCTCTACGCGTCGGCGGATGTTGTACAGTTCCACCGAGAACTGCGGAGACCAGCGCGTCGGCACCAGATTCAGGCCGCGCTTGTAGTCAAAGAGCAGAAAGGCATCACGCTCCAGCGAAAGTAGGTTGGATGGCGAGATGGCATCGCCGAAAGAGGTGACGGGCTGTGACGCAGGTCCCACCAGAAGCCCGGCAAACAAGCTCATCCCCTCCAGCATTTCACGGCTCGAGGTATAGAAGCCGAGCTTGGTGTTGCGAAAGAGCGTACGCGCGGCACTGCGCTGCGGTAGCCTGCGGTCCAGATGGTCGGCCCGCCGCGGCACATACTGATCCAGGCGCAGCACCGGAAAAAAGCTGAACTCCGTGAAATCTGCCCGGTAGTGCCGTGTCGTGTCGATCAGGGCCGCTGCCACGGGGTGCGAGTGGTCCGGCTCCGCCATCGGCTTGCCCAGCATCTCCGGCACTTGGTACTGTACGGATGTCCGGAGCGGAGCGGGTCGACTCAAGAGCGCAATCTTGTAGCCATCCCACTGGTAGTGCGCATAGGCAATGGCCCCATCCGCCCGTATCGCAGGCATGAAGGCGCCGCCCAGCACTTGTGTCAGTTGCTCCGATGCACCGCCCGCATGGCGATAGATGTTGTAGATGCCCGTTGCATCGCTGCTGTAGTACAAGACGTCCCCCGAGAATGCCGGTGCGCGCTCATCTGCCGGCGTGGAAAGCACGCTTTCCAGGACAGAGCCGTCCGCCCTGGCACGCCACACATCGCGCCCATGCGCACCCGGCTCGCGGCGTGCGAAATAGATCCAGTCGCCGTGCCATACAGGATCGCTGACCTGCGTGCCATCGTCAAATGACGTGACTGAAGAAATAGCGCCCGAGGCTTTGTCGAAGATGCGCAGATTCGTGCTGCCATCCACCTGCGCAACGAACGCGATGCGATGCCCGTCGGGCCCAAACGCGGGGTGCGATGCCCGCGCATTATGTGTCAGGCGAACTTCCTTTTTCGTGTCCAGCGTCATCTCGTACAGGTCGCTATACAAGTAGCCGGCGCGCGTCACTCGGCGGCGCGCATACACCAGCGCCTCGCCATCAGGCCGCCACGTTACCGCCCCGCCCACATTCTGGCGGAGCCTGTGCCCCCATGCACAGGTATAGTCGGACAAGGAAACCGTGCCCAGGTCGAGGATCGCCTGGTCACCGCTTTCCAAATCGCGCACATGGAGGCTGGTCTGACCGTAGTGCCTGTTGCCACTGGAGACGTATGCTAACTGCGTGCCGTCGGGCGAAAACGCCGGGTAGTAGTTCGCATGGCCCTGTGCTTCCACCAATTCGCCCTGGACGAGGGCGCTGCGCAGCGTGCGGGTGCTGCTCGCGTAGGCAGCCTCCAGGCCGTCCATCCAGCCTGCGTAGACTGCATCAGCGCTTTGGCCCGTGACTTCGCTGAGCGCCCGCTCCATATTCCAGTGGCGCCAGGCAGCCAACGCCCGGCTGAGATCAGCAAGGATCCCTTCGCCATACGTGCGGGCCAGATACCGTGTAAAGGCATAGCCATGGTTGTATACCCCTTCTCGCATCAGGCTGCTCTTGGAGTAGAAGCTGCCCATCTCTGCAAGCGATAGCGCCTCATCTGCCAGCACCCGGGTCCGCAGCATCATGTCGCGGTGCGTATCCCACCGATCATAAGACAGGAACGCACGCTGATACTGCGCCGTGCCTTCTGCGAACCAGGCTGGGTTACTCAGCCCTGCTATCGGATAGCTGACAATCACATCAGGAAACCCGTAGAGCACATCGGGCCTCTTGATGTTTTCATAATCCAACACCTGCAGGTAGGCAAAAGGCAATGCCCGCGGCATCTTCATAGCCGCCTGCACCTGCACGATGTGGGTGAACTCATGCGCTACCACATTCTCCAGCCAGGCGTGGTCGCCGCGCAGGGGCGAATCCAAGGCCGGAGCCCAGATCTCAATCTTGTTGTCGTAGAAGTACGCAGCTCCATTGGAGTAGTCTTCGTAATCCTTCAGAATGATGTGGACCTTGCCGCTGGGCTCGTGGCTATACAGCGCCGTGATGGGGCCGTAGACCGTTTCGGCAATGCGGGCGACCTCGTGCGCTGAGCGCGCGCTGCTGCCGCCCGAACCGCCCTCGTGATACAGCACCGTGAAGTGCTCCGTTTCCAGGGCATGCCACACGAGGCCCGGCCGCGCAAAGTCCATGAGGGACACCGATACCTGACCCCAGGTGCATTGGACGCCCAGGGCTAATGCCGCGATCACAACAATGCGCACCACCTTCATCGTATCACCGCCATCCTGACCAGTTGCGTGTCCTGGCGTCCGTCTGCGGCAGTAGCTCGTATGCGCGCATAGTACAGGCCGCTTGCGACCGTGGCACGCCACTGATATTCGGCGGGGCTGCCGCCAAGCACCTCGAAGGCTGCTTCGTGCACCACCGTCCCGGCGAGATCCACTACTGTGAGCTCCACCGTCGCGTCTTCCGTCGCCATCAGGCGCACAAAGGTGTTGCCGCGGCGGATCGGATTGGGCCAGTTGTAAGATTCGCCTGCCACCAGGAGCCGCTCGCCGTTCGGCGGCTCGCCGCCCGCAACAGGCGCAGCAAACCCCGCATTGCCTGGGCCCGCGTGCCGCTCTCCCCAGAGCACAGCTCCGGTCTCTCCAATGGCATACGTGCGAAGCAGCCCCGCGCCGGTCGCTACCTCAAGGTGCCCCTCCGATAGGCGGGGGGCTGCCGACAGGTTCGCCCCCGCCGTCAGGGGAAACCCAGGAATCGGACGCCCCTGCTCCACCGCGTAGACAACACCGCTGCGCGCCCCGACGATTATTACCGCCTGACCTGATGATCGCCTGACTGCCAGGGGCGGCGTACTTAGCGGTACATCCATCTGCAGCGGAAAGCCCGGTGCCATCGCACCACCCTGCGTGAAGCCGAGCAGGTAGGGCCCGGCGGTGGACAGGATCTCAGGCGTATCGTCGCCATCAACATCAGCCAGCGTGACGTACTCGCCCAGCGGCACCTCTCCGACATACGCGGCCACATCAATGGTCCAGGTTCGCTGCCCGGTGGCGAGTATGCGGATACGGTTGCGCGCTGGTAGGACCATGGCACCCCACACGCCGTCCCGACTGGATGCATAGGCCGCGGGGCCACCTTCGTCAAACGTCCAGAGTTCCTCGCCCGTGATCATGCGCACGTACGTGGTCGCTGTCACCAGGACCGCACCTTCGGGCGACACCGCCAGCGACTGCCCGCCCGGCGGTAAGGGGTGCACCGCTTGCGCGCCATCGTCCCGCAAAACTACTACGACAGATTCCACAGCACTATCCAGCAGCACATGCACCGCGCCATCTTGTGCGCCCACAAGTGGACCCCTAATGCGGTAACCGGCCAGCGCCGCTGGCAGCGTGTAGGTGCGCCGCACAGCCAGGCCAGGCACTTCGTACGTCCGCAGTACCAGTGCGCCCGTTGCGCCTCTTTCCAGAGTTGTGAGCGTGTTTTGCACCGCCAGGGGGCGAACCAGTGATGGCACCGTTGCCACCGACCCGTCAGCCGCCACATGCACACGCGGGGTGCTGCTATTTTCGAACACAAAGGAGAATCCATTGCCGCCGCCAACCGAGCTGCCGCGCGGTATGCTGGCATCAAGGCCAATGTCCGAAACAAGGCTGATGCCGTGCGCAGACTCCATACGGTATACGAATTGCATCTCGGGGCCTGGCGCAGAGAAGTCCTCAAACACGATGAAACTTTCGCCGCCGGCATTCGAAGCACTCGATGGCGTGGTGGCAGGTCCAAAACGGTTTTCGTAGAAACGGATTTCGCGGCCGCTCGGCAGAACGGCGCGCACAGGATTGCCCTCGAAGAAAAAGTCGAAGGGCGCGCCGGCAGTGTTGTCGAAGCCAAGGTCTTGCGCCGCATCGGCTTCTTCGAGCGCCACACCGCGCCGAAGCGGATCGGCGTTGATCTGGCCCGTCTTGATCACCTGTTCGTCTACATGCCAGATGAGCATGCCGCCCTGATACTGGTTGCCGTCCGCATCCCAGCCCGGCAGCGCAAAGTCATAGTGGTCCACGCCCACCACGACGCCGCCCACAAAGCCATCCACGCTGAAGCGGTTGAAGTCATCGGTGATGGCTTCCACATGCTGCTCTACCACCTGGCCATTCTGCCACACGCGCAGCACCAGCCCGTCCCCCTCCGGGTCACGCTGGCGGTTTTCAATCAGAAAGTACTCTGCCGCAGATATGCCTGCCCGCGCGATTTCACCCGTAGACAGTGTGACTTCCACGGGACCCTGTCCAGACAGCTGCACGGGTGTATGCCAGCCCAGGCGCGCCCGTGTCCACGCCGTGGGTGCCGGCGGAAACAGCCCCGCATAGGCAAAGATGCCCTGCGGGTCCATAACGCCAAAGCCACCGATAGCGGAAGCGCCGGTAGCCGTGTTGAAGAGATCGGGCACGCCCAGATAGCTCAGAAAGCTGGACGCCAGCAAGCCGTTGATGGAGAGCTCCAAAAGCAGCGAATCCTGCGTGATGCTGTTGTAGCCCAGGCGCGACTCCGTACGCGGGATGATCGCGGTATGCGTGATGGGCAGGGCGCCGTAGGCGAGTCCTGTGACGCCCAGCCGCTGTAGTGCAGCCTCGCTGAAGAACAGCGATGGCAAGTCCAGCGGCGTCTTTTCCAAGACTGTACCGAGCAGCTCCACATCTCGACCGATACCCGCATGGAAGAGCACGAAAAAAGTGCGCTCAGGCGTGAGACCAGCGAAGCTGAAGCCGCTGGTGTCCGCTAGGGACCATGCCTCCTGGACCAGGCGCGCCAGCTTGACGCGCTCCGCATGGCTGTCGGCCTCTGGGCCGACCGGACTGTAGGCTCCCATCTGGTGCGCGACGCGCACAACATGGGGCACCAGATGGGCGGTCAACGTCGCATGCCCGCTGGAAACGGTCTCGACATAGTCTGCCAGAAAGGCAAGATGCGCCGCAAAGTAGGGCGCGCCGTGCGGCAACGGATCCACCTTGGGATCAAGGCCCCAGTGCAGACCTGCAAAGGTGCCATCGCCGGTGGTGTAGCGCGTTGTATCCGGCTGAAACTCCACCCGCAGCGCAATAACATCATAGTGCGTCTGCCCAGGGACGCTTTGCACTGCACCGCTCGCCAACAGTACTATGCACAGGGCTCTAATGCCCATATGCATGCGCCACCTTAGCGGCCAAGTTTCAACAGCAGCGAGAACCGCATCGTGTTGGCGAGTGGATGATTCTCTTCCAGCGCATATACATAGGAGAAGTCCACGCCCAAGATGTTGTGACGCAGACCTACGCCGAAGGTCAAGAACTGGCGGTCTCCGTTGTATGGGTTTTCGTAAAAGTAACCAGTGCGCGCAGCAAACAGGTTTCTGTACCAGTATTCGAAGCCGGAAGCGATGAGCAGCTGGTCAATAATGGACAACGTCTCGTGCACCTGGTCTTCGTCGTCCTCCGCACCGCTTTTGACTGAGATCGGTGTCCAGGCCGAAAAAATGGCCTGGTAGAAGGGATCCGCATAGTATCTCACCTTACAGGTTTCGGTATCCGCGGGATCTATGCAGGTTTCGGTCATGCGCTTCCGCACCAGCATCTTCGAAAAGTCGTTGGCTAGCGTGATCTTGTTGTAATCGTCAAACTGAAAGGTCATCGCATGCCCAAACCGCAGGGAGGTTGGTATGGGATCGCCCTGCTCGCTGTCCGAATACTGAATCTTGGGCCCCATGTTGGCCAGGTTCAAGCCGACGTTGTACTGCACGGCGGTCGGGCCCAGCCAGAACTCTGGCAGCTTGTACAGCATGCCGACATCCATGCCAGCGGAAACGCCCGGATTGGTCTGTTGGGCTCCTACTTTGACGTTGGCTAGGCTGGAATAGATCAGGCGTATGCCGGTCCCTACGGAAAGCTTATTGGTAGCCTTGAACCCCCACGAAAGCCCGGCGGCGATATCGTACGACTTGAATGTGCCCAGATCGTTGTTCTGTTCGTCCCGATAGTTCTGCTCCCCGAGAAACAGGTAGGTCAGGTGGCCGCCGAACGTCCCCAAACCCCGGATATGGCGCTTGGCAACAAAGTACTCGTAGTAGAGGTCCGCGTTGAATTCGGGGAGCCAGTTGGAATGCGTGATGCCGAACTCCATGCCGCGCTGATCGGCCAGGCCTGCGGGGTTCCAGAATATGGCATTCGCGTTGTCGGCGATAGCCACGCCCGTGTTGCCCATGCCGGCCGCGCGGCTGTCCGGCTCGATCATCAGAAACACTACGGCCGTCCCACCGACCTGAGCCAGGGCTGGGGCCGTAAACCATGTTCCGACTGCCAAGAGCAGCGTCAAGGCAGAGACCCGCATAGGGTTGCGAAAACTAAGATGCATTTCCGTGGTTTTTTTTTTGATTGTTAGCGTACGATGGCAAGCTTCTCAATGATCTCCGAAACCTGCCGCTCTCCGTCCCCTGCATCAACCTCCACACGCACTCTGTATAGATACACGCCTGGAGATAATCTGGCATAATCATCGTCGGTGCCGTCCCAGATGATTTGCATGGCACCGCCGGGCAGTGCGTCTTCTGTTTCCAACGTCCGCACGGGGCGTCCGCTGAGCGAATAGATACGGACCTGCACGCGCGCGAGCGTGCCCGGCAGCTGGTTATGCTCAAAGACGAAGCGTGTCGGACCCGTGGTGGGATTCGGGTAGTTCAGCACATTACGCACCTGCAGCTGCGCCTCATCGGCGACCACAAACTCCAGTGTGCTCGTTGCGGAGTTGTTCAGCACATCCCACACACGCATGGTGATCGTATGCGCGCCGGGCAAGAGGGATTCATTGAAGCGGTATTCTACGGTGCCACGCTGGTACGAATCTTCCTCGCTCTCATAGAGCGCACCGACATTGACAGCATCGGCTTCGTTCTCGTCTATGATCAGCAGCATCTCGTGTCCGACCCCAGCGCCGACAGTATTGATGCCGCTCTCATCGAACAGCTTTGCCAGCACTTCGGGTCTACTGGCCGTAAGGCCGCCCGAAGCGAACGTCTCATCGCCCAGGTACAGCTCGATTACCGGGCCATCATTGTCGTCCGGGATCTCGCTGGCGGTGCCGCCCACGATGATGTTTTCCGTGAATCCTTGTGCATGTTCTTGACCGCTGGCTGCGTAGACCGAGATGCGGCCGGGCTTGTTGCTGTGTGAAATGTCCTTGGGTACGACAAAAGTGGCCTTGAAGTGTCCGGCCCGGGCTCTGGTGCGCCCCGCCCAGATGAGGTCCTCCCGCACGCGATAGTACGGCTTCGGCATATGCCGCCGTATGTCAGGCGGGATGATCACGCGGCGTTCCGCATCAAAGATGGTCAGACTGACAGTCCCATCAAAGGAAGCATCAAGCTGCTGGTCTGCCGTCTCTACGCGGCCTTCAATGGTGACCAGTGCCAGCGCCTTTAGATCGGTAGTTTCCTGGGTTATGTCCACGCCATTGACCGATTCGACCACGGCGTGGGCCGCCGGAACACCCACGCGCATGGTGGGATCGCCCAGCAAGTTGAATTTGCGGTTGTTACCCTCGTAGCCTACCCGCGTGTTCTTGGTCAGGCGAAGCGCGTCTCCGAGGCGTGGCATGTGCCCGCCGGGCTCGCGCCGGAAGAGTTCCTGGTTCAGTGCCACATTGAGCCCGACGTTGAGGCTGGTCGCATCGCCGGATGTGTAGACCGTGCGGACGGTTGTCAGCAATGCGATGGCACCGCCACTGCTGTTGAGCATCAGCTCCTCAGCCCCGCTTTGGGCATCGGACTGGTCCCACCGGCCAAACGAGCATGTGGCCGTGACGAAGATGGGGAGCATGTCGTAGTTGGTCAGCGAAGTCGCATCCGCTGCATTGAAGAGGTCTTCCTGCGCCAGACCGTTCTCCCCGCCGTGACCGCTGAAGTTGAACATTAAGACGCCATCCGCCAAGGCCGTCAGCACATCCTCGCGTGCCCTTGGAATCCTCCACCCGTTCCTGAACACGCGCGGGTACGAGATGCCGTAGATCTTCTTCTGGTCAATATAGGGGGCGACTTCCTCGACTACCTCCGCCACAACATCCGTATTCTGGGTATGCAGGTCCTTATCGTCCTGCGTGCCTGAAGGACCGGTCGGGCCGTCGTCGGCCAGGAATACGTAGCGCTTGCGCCAAGGACCAAACGTCTGCGGGCTTTCGTAGTGCTTGATCTTGTCGATCACCGCTTGCGCCTCTTGCTGCGTGATCACCGTAAGGCGACCGATACCGAGGTCAACGCGCTCGTTCAGGTAGTCGCTCGCACCGTAGAAGCTCGTGCGCGTAAATGGCCACAGCCCCTCGTTGTCGTCCAACAGGCCGAAGTAGTCATCGGTCGTGTACGAAATCTCGGGAATAAACGACTCCTCGGTCTCGAAAGGCAGAATCCAGTTCGGCAGGATGTTCTTTTCCGGATTGATTGCGCGGTAGTTGTAATGGCCATCGCCAAAGAGGAGCACATACCGCAGCAGCTCTGATTCGCTGGGTGCGCGATCATAAAGAAATTTCAGGTAGTCCCGGATCGCGCGCGGATCCTGAAGTCCGCCCGAAAACTCGTTGTAGATCTGCAGGATGTCCACGACTTCCACGATCATGCCTTCACTGCGCCGCATGTCGGCCAGTTCCGCTGCCTGCGGCGCAAACACACTGGGGGTGATAATGACAAAATCCGGATATGTCGTGATGCCGTGCAGATTCTGGGGCGGCACGCGGCAGCCGGGATCATCCGGACAGACGTCTGCGGCAACGAGGGACGTGACCTGCCCCGCATCAAAGGCAATCAGCTCCCGCGGCACCAGGATGTCGTTGGCCGTTGTCTGTATGCGGTAGTCGCTGCCGGTCTGTTCGATCCCGAGCCACTCGTAGCTTCCCGGCGTGGTGACATCCAGAACGTACGGTTCACTGGAGAAGCCCGTCAGGGTGATCGTAAATGTGCCTGCCGTCATCAGTGGCGTATGCAATCGCACGGGCACTTCATCCCGGGCTGTCGCCATGGGATAGTACGCACGAATCCAATCTAGCGCCGCCTGCGGACCCCCCGCATTGCTTTCCAGCTCCATGGTCATGGATATACGCTGATTGGCACTCACATCTTGATCAAAGGCTACCACGCCGGTACGCGCAATCGGCGCGGTAGCATCGCCGGATGTTGCGCCAAAGTTTGCCGTGCCGACCGTGACGCCATCAGAAATGAACAGCACGGTAGCCGGCGGATTGCTTCGGATCGCCGGCCTGGCGTTGTAGGTCACTTTGCCAGCCAAAAGTCCGGGCAACACCTGGTCATCAAAAACCGCGAGAACGGTGCCTTCGATGCGACTGCTTACCCATGTATGGCCGGACTTCCCGCCTTGGGCCCACATGAATTCATCAAAGTCCACAAAGTGGCGTCCAACAATCTGCGTCAACGCAGTGGCACCACCCACATTGGGATACGCAGCTTGAACAAGCTCCGCACTTTCCTGGTCGTCGATCTTGATGAAGTAGTAGTTCTCGTTGGAGAACGGATGCACGTAGTGCTGCCATTCTACTATCGGGTTGCCGTCGTTGTCGAAGCGCAGCTCGCCTCGGCTGTCGCGCAGGTGAACGCTATGCCACCCCTGGGGGGCAGCCCCGTAGAACCATACCGCATCACCATTGTCGAACGAGCCGTCGCCGCCGCCGTGTACAAAGACCTGGACTTCCACAAGGTCCGCAGGCCTCGTATCACTGTTGAGCGCCGGTACCGGTGCGCCTCCATTGCCGTACACCTTGACTTCGCGCGGGTCGATGCTACCTGGACTGACGCTCAGCCCCGGCAGTGCATCCAGGAAGGCCCGGTCTATCTGGTAGATGCCTTCGCGCGTGATTGGAATTTTGAATACCGTACCTGTGGAGAGGACGCTCTCTGTCACGCTAAGGTGCGGGTTATCGCTGGCAGGCCGGGCCACTGGGCCATCCACCCATGACACCTCCACCAGCAGCCTCCGATAGCGCCGTAGTACGGAGCCATCCAGCGTCATGGTGCGCAGCACCACCGTGGCCGCAGGCACCTTGCGATGCAAGCCGATACCGACCACTTCCGCAGGCAGTGGCGCCAGCGGATGGATCACATCCGGCTGCACACGCGCCTGCATCTCATCGTAGTCCGCCACAAGCACCCGGACTGCCGGTTGTTCCAGCGTGGGCAGCTGCAGGGTTGCCGTACGCGCGAACAGTCCACCGTACGTCAGTTGGCGCAGCGCTTCCGCATCCAGGGATGCCCCCTCGGCACCTAGCGCACTGCTCCAGTCGGCGTTGAGCTCATAGACCGCCCGGGACGCTTCCTGTACGACCTGGCGAAACCTGACCTGCTGCGCGTTGGTCGCAAGCGCAAACGCGGCAGCGAGAGCGGAGAGCGTAATAAATCGCACGCGGCTGACGATTAGGGGCAGATGCCGAGCATCCGCGGAAAGAAGGTGTTAGCGTCCGGTAGCAGCCGAGCGTATAGGCGTGGCGATTGTGTGCAAACCTTTTTACTGCGGTTTGCGCCAAGGGTTTCTAGAAGAGCTCGTGGAGAGGACGAATATCCGCAGCCTGATATCCCCGGGTGGTCTGTACCACGTTGGCGATCACTGTGTTCGGATCGTGCTCGAAGAAAAGGTGGTAGCCCTGCCCGCTTGCTTCGCGCAGGAAACGCTCCTTTTCGGCTATTGTCAACAGCGGCTGCGTGTCGTAAGCCATCACCCAGGGAGCACGCATGTGGTGCGTGAACGGCAACAGGTCGGCTACGAAAACCAGAACGCCCTCGGGCCCGCTCACTTTTACGAGCTGCTGCGCACACGTGTGCCCGTGCATTACCAGGACGCTGATGCCCGGCATGAGCTCCCGGGCCCCCTGCACCAGTACAAGCTGCCCGGCCTCCTGGAGCGGTACGAAGTTATGCTGAATAAATGATGCGGCCTCGCGCACACTGGGATTCATGGCTGTTTCCCACTGCCCCGCCTGCAGGTGATAGGTGGCGTTGGGAAACGCCGGCGCTGTACGCCCCTGGATGCGCCTTGTACTGCCTCCGGCATGATCAAAGTGCAGATGGGTCAAAATGACATCTGTCACATCATGTGGCGCGAAGCCCGCCCGCTTGAGGCTTCGTTCAAGGTCATGGTCCGCGTAGTCAACAGCGAATGTATCGTTGAACCATGCATTCTCCTTGTGCCCCACGCCAGTATCGATCAAGATGACGCGTCCCGCGCCTGCCAGGAGCAGGCACCGGGCATGAATCTGTATCCTGTTGCGGCTGTCCGCCGCAACGTGCCGCGACCACAACGCCTTGGGCACCACGCCGAACATGGAGCCCCCGTCCAGACGAAAGCGCCCCGCCTCAATGGCATAAAGCGTAAACGGTCCAATACGAGGCATCACACGAGGCATCACAGGTCGCCGCGCTCCAGGTGACCGTTGGACTGAATCTTCTTGCGCAGCGCCCGCGTCGTCTCAATCTTTGAAATGAGCGCCGCAAAATGCTCGATCAGGTAGCGAATCCGCAGCGCCTCGCTGGGAATCTCCAAGACCGCCTGCTTCTGTTTCAGTGACAGGCCTGCGCTGCGTCCAATGATAAACGATACGGTGCTGGTATGACGGTAGGCCGAAGGACTTATCTTGCGTCCAGCCAGCTCCAAGAGCCGCATATGCTGCGCGATCACACGCTTCACGCTGTGCTGCGCAGGAACCGGAACAGACTCGTCCAGGTAGTGGACATCACCAGTCAGATACGCACGGTTATCATACAGCTGGGCAACCTTAAAGCGCTTTTCTCCTTCGACAAGGATGTCCAATCGGCCGTCGCTGTAGCGTTGCAGAACGCGTTGAATGCGTGCAGTGCAGCCGATGGAGGCCATCTTTCCTTCGTCCATCCAGAGTATGCCAAAGGGAATGCAGTCATCAAGACACCGGGCCGCCATGGTGCGATACCGCGCTTCAAAGATATGCAGCGGCATCAGCTCCAATGGATAAAGCACGGCCCCAAGTGGAAAGAGCGGCAGCCTCATGCGATAATCCAATGAGAATGATGTCTAAGTGTTTCGAGTCACGGAGTGCGCCGATGCATTGGGGTTCGCGCGCCGCGCATTGGACACTGATTCTGCTCAGTGTGGCGCCCGTGGTGGCGCAACCGGCACCTTTTGGCTCGCAGGGCGACCTGCGGGAAGACCTGCAGCCACAATGGTGGCGTCGAGATAAGGTCGTGCTTACTTCGGGCGGCTTGTCGCTCATCGGAGCGCAGTGGCGGGCCGCAGCCAACGTGCGGCTCGAACTGGTTACGCGTCCCGCCCTCATGCGGCTCCAAGGCACCTTGCGCGTAGGACCTCTGGGTCGATACGAACCGGATGTTGACGAAGCCTATGATCTGTTACGGGTGGTGAATTTTGTGCGCCTCAATACGTCCCGCATCCGGCCTTTGCACTTGCGCGCCGGCCTGCTGGACGGCATGCGGTTGGGCATTGGACATCTGGTCAACTACTACGGCACGGCTGCAGCGTGGGACGAGCGGACCATTGGTGGTGAATTCAGCTACGGAGGGCGCGCCTTTGCCGTCGCGGGCTTTACGGGAGATGTCCGGATGAACGGCGTGATGGGCGGCCGCGCGACGGCTTATCCCTTCTACTTTGCCAGCACGATGCCGGCGCATTCCACGCGTATAGGGTTCAGTTACGTGGCAGATCGCAACAAAGAGATTCCCCTTGAAGCCTATAGCGTCGACTTGCAGCTGGAGCTGTTCGCCACTGGTGGCGTGCATTTTTCGCCTTACGTCAGCTACGCATGGTACACGGACTACGGAGATGGGCTGGCCTTTGGCGCGAACCTGCACGCCGAGGAGTTTCTGGACCTGGTGACGTTTCTGCTACGCATCGGTGCGTTCTACAACAGTCGACAGTTTATTCCAGGGTATGTAGGCGCATTGTATGCGGTGCACAACCTCCATGCGCGCACGCTGGAGTCTGCCGGCGGCAAAGTTGTTGGATTGACGCTTGCAGAGAGCCGTGGTGCCAGTGACCTACTCACCGAATTCAAGCTGGAATTTCCTCCAAACTTCTCCTTGCGGTATTACTATCGACGCCATTTCGGCCATCAGACGCTTAGCGAGTTTCACTTTCGCCTCTTTGTGCGCAACAGCAACCGCATCCGCTTCGAGGTGGGCATAGACAAGCTCGGGACTGCCGGCTTCCTAGGCGTCTTTGACGACTTCGACGACCAGAGCGCATTAGTGTTTGGCGCAAACTATCGCGTCTACGGTCCCGTGTATGTCAGCGCGCTGGCGCGATACAGTTTTGAGCGGATAGGCGAGACGGGTGCGCCCCGGTACATTGTACAGCGCCGCTTCGAGCCCTTTGCAGGCATACGGATGCAGCTCTGAAGCACACGCTGGCTGTGCCCATATCAACGCTGGTCCTACGCAGGTGCCGCCACAGCGCGCCCGCCCCCGCTGATCACACATGTCCAGGGACGGCCATCCTTCGCCCGCGCACATACCGTGGCCGCCAGGCGTAGCAGGCGGCGCGCTGACGCCCTCTGCAGCTAAGTGCCTGGACCTACCCCCTCCCCATTAGCGCTTCATCGGCAATAGCAGCGGATTGGCATCACACCGGGTCCTCGCTTTCCAGATTGCTCCAGATTGCTGTGGACAGTCTCAACAGGCAGCACTGCCCCTTAGAAGCCGCCGCCCAGAATGGGAGTGCAGCCTGCACAAAATCAGCCCTTCAGCTTCAGCAATTCAGTAATTCGATTGCGAATCAGGCGTAACCACTTACAAAAAATACAGCGCTTTATGTCAATTTTGAAGCGCTACGAAACGCCTGTACTCATCGCCATCATGCGCTCGATTGGCGCTAGGGCATGGATGCGCAGTTCCTCGTCAAGAACGATCTCTGGCTGCTCGTGCTTCAGGCACAAGTACACCTTTTCCAGCGTGTTCAATCGCATGTGTGGGCACTGACTGCAGTTGCATCCGCTCTCTGGCGGTGCTGGAATGAATTCCTTGCCCGGGCAATCCTTGCGCATCTGGTGCAGGATGCCCTCTTCTGTCGCTACGATAAACTGCCGCGCCTCGTTTTCGCGCGCATGGCGGCGGATCGCACTCGTTGAGCCGATGAAATCGGCATGGCGCAAGATCGGCTCTTCACATTCCGGGTGTGCCAGCACCAGCGCCTGGGGATACTGGATCTTCAGGCCGACCAGCTTGCGTTCGCTGAACGTCTCGTGAACGATACACGCCCCGTCCCAGACCTTCATGGTGCGGCCCGTCTCGCGAATGAGCCAGCGCCCCAAGTTGCGATCAGGCGCAAACAGGATGGGCTGATCCTCCGGAATCTGCCGTACCAGGTGCTCCGCATTCGTGGATGTGCATATAATATCGCTTAGCGCCTTTACGGCCGCCGTGCAGTTGATGTAAGAGATCACCACATGGTCCGGGTGTCGCGCCTTGAATGTTGCAAATTCGTCCGCCGGACAAGAATCCGCAAGCGAACACCCTGCATTGAGGTCCGGCAGGATGACCTTTTTTGCAGGGTTCAGAATCTTGGCCGTCTCAGCCATGAAGTGCACGCCTGCAAAGAGGATGATGTCCGCATCCGTTGCTTCTGCCTGGCGCGACAGCCCCAGCGAGTCTCCAATGAAGTCGGCAATATCCTGGATCTCCGGCTCCTGATAGTAGTGCGCCAGAAGCACGGCATTCTTTTCGCGCTTCAGCCGGTCTATTTCGGCATAGATGTCCAGCGAAGGATCCACATCCTCCTGCACAAACCCTATCTGCTGCAAGGGCAACATCATGGCCTCAAGGATTGGGCACGGACTCCCGTTTACGATGCTTGCGTGCGACTGGATCCATGCCCGGCCAGCCGGCCCTCTTCAAGGTGGAGCACGCGATCACATTCGCTGGCCAGCGCCTGATTGTGCGTCACGATCACAAACGTCTGGTCATGCCGGCGACTGAGCTCATGGATGGAGTCGTGTAACAGCGCCGCAGTCCTGGCATCTAGGTTGCCCGTGGGCTCGTCCGCCAGAATGAGGTCGGGTGCATTCATCAGCGCCCGCGCCACCGCCACGCGCTGTTGCTCCCCGCCGCTGAGCTCCGCAGGCCGGTGCGCTGCACGATCCGTCAGCCCCATCTGATCCAGAAGTTCCCGGGCCCGGTGCCGCGCAGAAGCCATGCGCCGGCCCTGTATAAGCGCAGGCATGGCCACGTTTTCCAACGCGCTGAATTCAGGCAGAAGGTGATGAAACTGAAACACGAATCCTATCGACTCATTGCGAAACCGCGCCAAGGCCCGATCCCGCTTGGCGAATATCTCTTTGCCGTGGTAATACACACGGCCCGCGTCCGGCCGGTCGAGTGCACCCAGGATGTGCAGCAGCGTACTCTTGCCTGTACCACTCTCTCCGACGATCGCCACCAGCTCCCCGCGCTCAACCGTAAGCGAGGCGCCCTTCAGCACATTGAGGCGCCCGCCCGTCCCAGTCGGATAGCTTTTCGTGATGGCGTCGGCGATCAGTAGCGTGCTCACGATCAGAAACGCGTGTTGACCACATTCGCAAGCCGTGAGCCGAACGTGTACGTAACGGCAATGGATGACGAGAAGGAATAATCTGTCGCCAACTCCCGCTGTTGAAGTAGAATCTCGGAAAGCGTTGCATCTCCCTTGGGGAGTGAGAGCTGATCGCGAATCATTACATATTCTCCTTCAACTCTCAGGGAGAATCCTTCAAAGAGCCGAACGGATATAAATCCACCGAACTCGGCGCTGAGGACGGAGGTGTCATGGAGGTATTGGGACAGCTCTACGCCGCAGAAGATGTCTCCCCAGGGTCTGCGTAGCGCCATGGAAAAATCTGCTTCGTGGCGCGGCAGCCACTCCTCGGTGACATCGAAGATGGTACGCTCAAAGTAATCGGTGTAGGTTAAGCCCAGCATGTAGGTTAACGTGATCGCGCGCCGTGTGGCTTCGGCGTATGGCAAAAAGCTGTACTCCACCCCGGGCGTGAGCACTCCGTGGTGGCGCAGGTTGCGGTCATTGCGCGTCAGGTAAGTGCCGAAGACGGCTGCCGACCAGTGCGGCCCCAGGCTCCTGATCACGAACGAATCCAGTCCGTGTCGCGAGATGCTGCTGCGTATGTCCTCGCGCCCCTCACGCTCGACCACAAAGAGATCGTAGTTGAAGTAGGGCCTGAAGCGAATCTTCCACGTCTCGCTGCGGTGATCTGCGAAGAAGCCCCATCGGGAATCGAACACCTTCCGGTTGGATTCCAGATCCAGCTCAAAGTCCCCGCCATACAGCGTAAAGAGCCAATGACGCCATGGATCTTGTTCGAGCGTCTGCTCGGCTGTCCGTGTATCCACATGGTCGTAATGAACGGTGAAAGCCTCCGGGTCCAGCTGCGTCACAAATGGTACCAGGCCGACCCTTATGGCCTCGTTTACCGCTTCCCGCTCCTCGTCGTTGGTGGCGGCCTGACCGACCGTTCGCTGAAAGGTGAACTGCATCCTGCTGTAGTCCTCCCGCCCGATGAAGCTGAATTCGTACTGCTCGCCGCTAAGCACCGTGCGGTAGGTGGTGATGAAGACATGCACATCTGCCTGTTCCGGGTCCCGTACATAGTCGACCCATGTGATTTCCGTGCGGATGTGCTCGTCATCACACTCGTCGCAGTCCAGGTAGATCCGCAGCGCTGGGCCCTGGGCCAGTGCGGCGTGGCTCGCTGGCCAGCCAATGAGGGCAAAGAGTATACAGAGCCCCCAGAGTATACAGAGCCTCCAGGTTGTGTAGCGCGTACGCCGCGCAAGCTTACGATGCATGGTCGCGTTCGATTCCCAATCGACGAATTCTGGTATAGAGATTTGAACGTTGTACGCCAATGCGGACAGCGGTCCGACTGATGTTCCAATCGTTTTCGTGCAGCTTCCGCGTCAAAAACAGCTTTTCTGCCATATCCCTGAATGCGCCCAAGTCTTCATATTGGTGCACCAGACCCTCCAGTGTGTCGCGCGCGCGCGCCCCTGCATGCACATACCGTTCAATGTCGCTCAGCGTGATTTCCGTCGGGTGCCCCAAGATGAGCAGCCGTTCGGCCACGTTGAGGATCTCCCGTACGTTCCCCCGCCACGGCAGACTGGCCAGCCGGTTCATCGCGTCCGGCGCCACCGATTTCGGCTGCATGCCGCTGCGCCGGGCCAGGCGCGCAAGAAAGTGATCAAGCAGCACGGGCAGATCGCCCCTGCGCTCTCGGACCGGGGGCAAGTGCGCCAAAATGACGCTAAGCCGATGATAGAGGTCCTCGCGAAAGTTCCCCTCCTCGATACACTGGCGCAGTTCCTTGTTGGTCGCCGCAACCACACGCACATCCACCTGTATGGACCGGTCGCCGCCAACGCGCGTGATGGTGTTCTCCTGCAGAGCCCGCAGCACTTTGGCTTGGGCGGACAGGCTCATGTCGCCGACTTCATCCAGAAAAAGCGTTCCTTTGTGTGCCTGCTCAAACTTGCCTATGCGCTGCTTTATTGCGCCGGTAAATGAACCCTTTTCGTGCCCGAACAGCTCGCTTTCGATGAGCTCAGCAGGGATGGCCGCACAGTTGACGGCCACCAACGGACCCTTGCAGCGTGGACTCAGGTGATGGATCCACTGGGCGACCAGTTCCTTCCCCGTTCCTGCCTCCCCCGTGATCAAGACGCGCGCCTCCGTAGGTGCCACACGCTCGATGATCGTCTTGATGCGATCAATGGCAGGACTTTGGCCCAGAATGGGCGTTAGTTCGTTTGCGTGCCGCTCGCTGATGGTCTGGCGCATGCGGCGGTTTTCCAGCACCAGTCGCCCCCGCTCCAGCGCGGATCGGATCGTCACCAGGAGCTGGTGCAGATCCAGCGGCTTTTCTATGAAGTGAAACGCTCCCGCATGCGTAGCCTCGACCGCGGTCTTGATGTCCGCATGCCCGCTGATCATGACCACCGGCAGCTCTGGATAATGCTCCGCCAACTCGGCGAGCGCTTCCAGCCCATCCTTGCGGGGCATCTTGATGTCAAGCAGCGCGACATCGTAGGACCTGGCCCGCACCTTGGCGATGGCCTCCACGCCATCCTTGGCTTCGTCCACCGCCAGACCTTCGTACTCCAGAATCTCACGCAGGGCGCGCCGAATACTGGCCTCGTCGTCTACGACGAGCACCGTGTGCGTAGCCTTGTTTGGACACATCCTACTTCATTCTGGCGCGCACAAAACCCAAGTGAAAGTCCAGGTCCACTGCCGCATCCGAGTCAGGGTAGTCTTCGACAATGCGCAGCAGCGCGGCTTCCGCCTTGGCGTACTCGCCGCTCTTGGCATAGGCCCGTGCGGCCTTCTTTAGATACTCTGGAGATCGGAGTGCATGCTCATGGACGCTGGCGGCGCGCTCATACAGCACGCCGGCATCTTCATAAGATTCGCGTATCTCGTGGATGGCGGCCTGCCCTTCCAGTGCACTGGCCTCCAGCATGTCGCCGCTGCCCTTGTAGTCCTCAAACCAGACCATCGCCTGATCATATTCGCCTAAGCGAAAGGCCGCATCTGCCGCATAAAAGCGCGCCGCATTGCCCGCGGTCGTGCTGCCATACTGGTCAATGATGTCGATAAAGCCCAGGCTTTCGCCAGACCCGTCCAGCGCTGTGCGATATTCGCCTTGTTCGTAGTAGAAGCTTATGCCGCCCAGATGCTCTACGGCCTGGTCGTTGCGCGTACCCTGAATAAACAGATAGCTCACGATGCCGACGCCCAACACCAGCACGCCGATACCCGAATACGTCAGATATCGCTTGTACTTGCTGAACACATCCTGGACACGCACGAAGGCGGTCGTAGCTGCATCCTTGCGGAGCTCGCTCCGCTTAGAGATCGTCTTGGGTGCCTTATAGGTTGCCATGAACTGTACACATCATTGCCGTGATTCAGGTGCCTTACGCTTGCGCAGCACATTAAACAGCTTAGGCGCGGATCGTTTCCCTCATGTTGCTGGAAGCGCGGTCATTATCGTGCATGCTCCTTGGCTTCATGGATAAGCCATGGATCAGCGCGCAGCCGAAGGCGTTTCAGTATACCGCATTCAATAACTTGTTCATGGCTATCAGACTCGCAATCAATGGTTTTGGCCGCATTGGCCGCCTTGTGCTTCGCGCCATTCTGGAGCGACACCCCGACAAGTTCGAAATTGCCGCGATCAATGACCTAACCGATGCAGCAACGCTAGCGCACCTGTTCAAGCGCGATTCTGTGCATGGCACCTATACGGGCACGGTCGAAGCCCGAGACGGGCACCTTGTGCTGGATGGTTCGCTGCGCTTCCCCGTTTTGTCAGAGCGGAACCCCGCTAATCTGCCCTGGAGAGACCTGGATGTAGATGTCGTTGTGGAGTCCACCGGCTTTTTTCGCTCTCGTGCTGCTGCAAAAAATCATCTGGACGCCGGTGCAAAGAAGGTCATCATCTCCGCTCCTGCCAAGGATACAGTGGATGCTACGGTGGTTCTGGGCGTCAACGACCATGTGCTGACCGGCTCGGAAGAAATTATCTCCAATGCGAGCTGCACAACCAATTGTCTGGCCCCTATGGTCAAGGTGCTCGATAACGCTTTCGGCTTGGAGAGCGGCCTCATGACCACCGTGCATGCCTATACCAGCGACCAGCGCATCCAAGATGCACCGCACCGCGACTTGCGCCGCGCGCGCGCTGCAGCCTATTCGATCGTGCCGACCTCGACCGGCGCGGCGAAAGCCGTAGGCCTTGTTCTTCCGCACCTCCAGGGGCGGTTGGATGGCATGGCGCTGCGCGTACCGATCCCCGATGGCTCGCTTACCGACCTGACTGCTGAAGTCAGCCGACCCACAACGCGCGACCGCGTGAATGCAGCCTTCAAGACAGCTTCCGAAAACTCGCTCGCAGGCATTGTGGAGTACTCGGAAGATCCGCTGGTCTCCGTGGATATTATCCACAACCCGCACTCAGTAATATTCGACAGCCTTGCCACGATGGTAAGCGGCACGACAGTCAAGGTCCTGGGCTGGTATGACAACGAATGGGGCTACGCGAATCGGACCGTGGAAATAGCGGCCAAGCTCATGTCTCTCAGCGCGTAGGCGCGCAGCGGATTGGAGCGTCGGATGCAGAAGCTCCGTTTGGATGAATTGTCGCTCGACGGCAAGCGGGTCCTGGTGCGTGTGGACTTCAACGTGCCGCTCCGTCAGCATGCTGATGGCACAAGATCGGTTGCGGACGGCACGCGCGTGCGCGCGGCATTGCCCACAATACGTGCGATCCAACGCGCGGGCGGCAAGGCTATCCTCCTGAGCCATCTGGGACGCCCCAAAGGCGCTGTCAGAGCCGACCTCAGCCTTGCGCCCGTCGCCAACTATCTGCAGGCGCAGTTAGGCGCATCCGTCTGCTTTGTGCGTGCCACGGTAGGACCTTCCGCAGTGCGTGCCGTGGACGCCCTTGCCGCGGGCGGTGTGCTGCTGCTCGAAAACACGCGGTTTCATCGGGGCGAGACGGCCAATCACGCGGACTTTGCAGCGTCTTTGGCTGCACTGGGCGATATGTTTGTTAATGATGCTTTCGGCACGGCGCACCGCGCCCATGCTTCGAATGTGGGGGTTGCGTCACGTGTGCCACAGGCCGCCGCTGGCTACCTCCTGGACCATGAGCTTTCGCAGCTGAGACGCATCACAGAGTCGCCATTGCGTCCGGTGGCAGCCCTGGTCGGCGGTGCGAAAGTGTCAGACAAGATCGGCGTATTGACTAATCTGGCGGGCATTGTAGACACCATCCTGGTCGGCGGCGCCATGAGCTATACGTTCCTGAAGGCGCTGGGACGTGCTACGGGTCGCTCATTGGTGGAACACGACCGCTTAGAAAACGCCTTGGGCATCTACCGCGCAGCCCGCGGCAAACTTCGGTTGCCGGTGGACCACATTACCAGCACAGGAATCAGCGACATCCAAGGCCGGGCGTTGTACACCGGCGATATTCCTGATGGCCAGGCGGGTCTTGACATTGGTCCCGACACCATTACCGCCTACCGCAAAGCGATCCTTGAAGCCCGGACTGTAATATGGAACGGCCCGATGGGTGTTTTTGAGGTTGACGCATTTGCGCACGGCACCAATGCCATGGCGCGCACGCTCGCAGATGCGACCCGGCGCGGCGCAACGACCGTGGTCGGCGGTGGCGACTCCGTCGCCGCCATCACGCAGGCGGGACTGGCCGATCAGGTGACGCACGTATGCACCGGCGGCGGGGCTATGCTGGACTTTCTGGAAGGCAAGACATTGCCTGGCGTAGCCGCGCTGACGGACCGGACTTGACGCATGGGCATCCAACGCGCAGGTGAAGGTCTCCGTCGTTATTCCAGTCTACAACGAGTCGGCCAGCATTGGCGCGACGCTGGCTTCCATCGCGTGCCAACCGGGACCGCTGGAGATCCTGGTTGTGGATGGTCGCTCGTCGGACGACACACTGGCACGTGCCGCCGTGCATGCCACCGTCCTCGAAGCGCCGCGCGGGCGCGCATCGCAGATGAACGCGGGATGGCGAGCAGCATCGGGTGACGTGCTACTGTTTGTGCATTCAGATACGCTGCTGCCCAAGGATGCCCTGGTGCAGATTCGGCGCGTGCTGACTAACCGGGCGGTGGAGTCGGGCACGTTCAGAATGCGCTTTGATCGCAACCATTGGCTGCTCAGACTCTTTGCATGGTGCGCAAACCGCAATCTGCCCTCGCTCTGCTTTGGTGACCGTTCGGTCTTTGTGCGCGCCAGCACGATGAGGGAGGTTGGCGGATTCGCCGACATCCCGATCTTCGAAGATCTGCACCTGGTGCGGCAGCTGCACCGCCGCGGTAGCTTCCGGTTCCTGAGACCGGTCGTCACCACCGCGTCCAGAAGACTACTTCAAAACGGCATCCTCCGGCAACAGCTATTGAATGCCACCTTGTGGGTCCTTTACAGGCTGGGAGCTCCACCGGCTCGACTGACCCGGCGTTACCCGTACAGCTGAGTGCTGGAGCGTGTATCTTTGGCCTAGCTGAACAAAGCCAAAAATCCATGCGTACGTTCACCACCATCTTGGCGCTGCTTCTGGTGCCACACGTACAGGCTCAGTGGACGCCTGAAAACCCTGGATCAGAAAACATCACCGTGGTCGGCCATGTGCCGCTGGGCGGTAGGATGACCGTCACTGACATGGAGCTGGAGCAGGAGCTGCACCGCCCGTACGCCTACGTAGGTCGGGCTTCGATACTCGAAGAGGGACCGAAGGGCATGGACATCATTGACCTCAGCAACCCCGCGGCGCCCCAAGTGCTCTTGCGGTGGCGCCTGGAGAATCAGGACCTGCACATGAACCGCGGCGGTATGGACGTGAAGTACTTCAAGTGGCTGGACCGCTATTATGTGGTACAGTCGTTTGAATTCGCACAAGGGCCTAACAGCGACCTTGGTGCTGTTGTATTCGACGTTACCGGCCTGCCCGATCCCGACGCCGTGAAGGAGGTAACTCGCATCCACCTCCCGGAGTACCCGGGCGGATTCCATAACATCTTTATCTACAAGCATTCCAGCGGCCGGCCGCTGCTGATGGCCACCGTACGCACGGGCAAGGCCCACCTCTACGACCTTGTCGAGGTCATCTCCGGCAACGTAGACGGCGCACTGGTAGGAGAGGTGCCGGTTCCGGCGGTATCTGGCCGTTCTTCGCGCACCACATCCTATCACGACCTTTATGCTGCGCGGCACCCTGATACGGGCGAAGATCGCTTCTACGGAGGTGGAACCGGCGGCTATTATGTCTATGACATCACGGATCTGGAAAATCCAGAGCTGAAGATTTCGCTGGTGGGCATCTCAGGCGTGGATTGGGGCCACACCTTTACACCCAGCCCTGATGGGCGGTACGTCGTGGCCGAGGCTGAATATCAATATGCTCCGCTTCGCATCTTTGACTTGGAGCCTGCACTCAAGGGCGAGCACACCGTCATTCGCAAGCCCATCTCTGCCTGGACTGCCGACTGGAAGAACCTGGTTCATAACCATGAGGTCCGCTGGCCGTATGTGTTTGTGTCGGGCTACTTGGACGGGCTACAGATATTCAGCCTGGAGGATCCGCACAATCCGACCACCGTGGGCTACTACGACACGTACATTGGGCCGCCCACCCACGAGTGGATCTCGGTCATCAATGGTGCCTTCGGCGTGGATGTGCGCAATGAAGATGGCCTCATTGGGGTGTCCGACATGACCACGGGCTTCTGGATCTTTCGCATGGACGGCTTTGATGGCTGGGATGGCACCCACTACGGTGTACCCAACATTTCCAGCGTCCAGGACTGGGACAGCGAGGCACAGTAGATGCACCGGCGCGCCTTTATCGGCACTGCGGCGGCGGGGCTTGGTATGGCTCCGCTGCTAAGGCTGACCTCGCGCAAACAGCCCTATCGCGTGGCTTTGATCGGCGCGGGCTGGTGGGGTATGAACATCCTACGCACGGCGCTGGCAGCAGGATCGGCGCGCGTTGTTGGACTGTGCGATGTGGATCAGCGCCATCTCCGCGCAGCGCAGGATGAGATAGACATGCTCACGGGCACGCGTCCGCAGGGCTACGAAGACTATCGTGCACTCCTCGAAGCTGCGCGTCCGGAGATTGTCATCATCGCAACGCCGGACCACTGGCATGCGCTCGGTGCTATTGCAGCCATCAAAAGCGGTGCCCATGTGTACTTGGAAAAACCCGTTAGCCATACCCACGACGAAGGGAGGGCCATTCTTTCTGCCGCCCGAACCTACGAGCGCGTGGTGCAGGTGGGCACCCACCGCAGAGTATCGCCGCACAATATTTCCGCGATGGCGTTCCTGCGCACGGGTTCTGTGGGCAAGATTGGCATGGTCCGCGCCTTTGTGCACTACGGCGGTGGTCCGGGAACGCTTACACCCGATGCGGACGCGCCGCCAGGACTTAACTGGAATATGTGGTGCGGCCCCGCGCCGCTGCGGCCATTCAATCCACGTATTCATCCGCGGGGATTTAGGCAGTACCTGGACTATGCCAATGGTCAGTTAGGCGATTGGGGTATTCACTGGTTAGACCAGATCTTGTGGTGGTCCGAAGAGCAGCACCCCAAGACAGTATTTTCTACCGGCGGCCGTCACGTCAAGGTGGATGGCACGGATGCGCCGGACACCCAGGTTGCGACCTTCACCTTCGAGACCTTCACGGTCACTTGGGAGCACCGCCTGTACGCAGCCAACCAAGCTGAAAAGACCAACATTGGCTGCTACTTCTACGGCACCAAAGGCACGTTGCACCTTGGGTGGCGCGATGGCTGGACGTTCTACCCTTCGAGGACTACCGATCCCGTTCTGCACGAAGACGCGCTGCTAGACCAGCCAGACGACCAGAGTATCCGGGCCCTTTGGGATGATTTTACGCGCGCCATCGAACGGGGTACACGCCCAGCGTGCGACATCCAGCATGGCTACCATGCCACCAGCATGTGCCTGCTGGCGATGATCTCACTAAAGACTGGGCGCAGCCTTGATTGGGATGGTGCGCGCGGCACCATCTTGGGCGACCCGGAGGCTACTTCCCTCTTGCGCCGCCCATACCGTGCGCCCTGGGTCTACCCTGTCCCCTGACGTGCCAGCTGCAGCTCTGCCACGGCACACGAGGCCAGCCTTGCCTGCTGTGCGCGCTGCAAACGACTAGGCTGCAGGCGCAGCATACGTAAGGCGGACTTTCACTACACACAAGCCGCGCAGCACCATCGGGACCGCCAAACACTTGGTTGTTGGTCTGGCCGCTAATCCAGTGCTGCGCAGGCACCAATACCTCCCTCGAAGCAGCAGGCGACCCGCACCCAACAGCGCAGGTGCAAAGCGACATAGCAGCGCGCCGCGCCCTAAAAGGTATAATGGGAATAGTGCCGGCCCAGCGGCTCCCAATACGCACTGGTGCGGATTCGCCACGCTCGGCGGAGGGCCGTACCTTGAAAATGCCCCAAGGCACGGCTGCCAGACGTTAGCCGGCGCGCGCTTTTTTCGGCACCACGCTATTGCGACTACAGGGACTTGGCATTGGAGTCCACGCCAATCAAGTAAGCCACGCCCACCAGCGGCCTTTTGGCCTTTTGCTCAGATCCGCAGCGCTAACGCTACGAAGCACCTGGCAGAGGCATGTGATGGGTCCACGCGCAAACAGCCCCAAGCCAAGGCAGCCGCGCCGACCGAAGTCCATGCAGCCGCTCTAGCGTGGTCGCGCAATATTACGCAGCCTTGAGCCGTTTCCCTATATCGAGGCTGTAGACTATGTACAGCACAATGGTGATATGCGAGAGCGTGCCACCATCAAAAAATCCTCCCTCGCCGATCCCTGCAAGGCCTTGATGGACGACCAGAAAAGCCATGCATAGCAGAGCTGTATAGTGGCCAGAGCCCATGTCATCGCGATGCTGGTACCCGAAGTAAACCGCTATCACTGTCGTAATGAGTATGGCCCAGCTCATTATATCCCAGTAATCGCTGCCAAAATCACCCAGAAGAGAGCCAAGGCAGTAGTACAGCAGCACGACTAGCGCCACGACGGTGTGGATGTGACCGAATGCTTTGTTCATAAGAGTGGTTCAATGGTTAGTGGAACAGGATTCATGTAAACTTAACAATTTCAGTTAGGCTGCGCAAGGGCTACGCGTACATTTTTTTGCACTGCGTACCATCCGGCGGATGCTGGTGTGCCGCCGGCCGCAAGCACCGGGGCGCGGCGCAGTACTGTATGCAGCCATGCCTGGAACGCAGATTTATGTGGATACGACGCCCATGCGCCGGGCTGGACGCGCCCGCCCGCACAGTCCAGCGCGTCCGGCATGCTGTCAGCATCAAATGATACCGCTGACGTGTGAGGCATTCGGTGTGCACCCATCGGCCCGGGTACCGGACCTTTGCACATCGGAGGTCTACGCGGGCGCGCCCGCGTGCCCCGGTGTTGGAGCTGGCGGGCCGAGTCTGTGCCATTCGACGCCGCTCGTGGCCGATCACGAATGAAGCTTGGCGGCGCAGCGCACGGCGCTTCAGGCGCAGACCGGGCCCAAGCGGTGGAAGCCGTGGTGCATCCGTTGTGCCGCCCACAAAGGATTGGAGTATTCCAGCTGCGTGGAGCCTAACGGTGCGCTAATTGCCGACTCGTTGGGGAAAGATGACCGGACTCGTGGAACGCGCGCCACGCTGAACCACAACTGAGTCAATGCTGCGGCCATCAGCCACACGGAGCACCTGACTCGGAGATCCAAAAGACGACCCGGCGATCGACCGTGGTCTGTACGCGATACGCGCAAACTGCACGGCATCCGTGCCACACAGGGCACAGATGCGGTGGCATGTAGCCCAACGCATCTGGACCAGTGCACCGCTTGCCGCATCAACGGCTACAGTCGCAGCACCAGCCTGACAAGCCAAGTAGCCGCGGGTGCACGGGATTTAGCCGTCTCCCGCCATGCTTCACGCGTGCTGCTTTGCAGCCAAAGCCCTTCTGTGCTTGAGCGGACCGTTTCGTGCACGGTTGGCGCGTTACCACGCCTTCGAACACTGCACGCCGCCGTGCGCACAGCATTGGCATCAGCGCGCGAAATATACTACGTCTGGCCCGAGGCCGCTATGCCCGACTGCGAAGCAGCTGCCGACAATAACGCCGCTGATCGAGCTGATGGGCAGCCTGCCTATCCCTCGTTCCAGAGTTTGCAGCCCACGCAGCAGACCACCAAGATGAACAGCGGATCAACAAAATTCCAAAAGTGCTCACCGATCGCCATGGCCGCATCATTGCCGTTCCCGACCATTTCGCTGAACCAGGATGGGAAAAACCAGAGCACCAACAGTGCAGCACCCAGGTACAATATCTTGGCTGAGATAAAGTCCTTGGTACTGGCATCCTCGCCCAATCCCTTCTTCCATGTGTAGGCAAAGTAGAAGGACAAGATCGTTGCCACGGCCATAAACCAGTTCAGCACAGGCCAAAGCGAGTGGTCCATGCCATCGCCAAGGAAGATTCCGAACAGGTAATACAGCGCAACGACCGCTGCGATAAGGATGTGGATTCCGCCCAGTGCTTTATTCATAGTCATCACCATTGTGAGTTAGAGGAACGCATGAATATACTGCGGATATCCTTTGCACACAAGGGGCGAACGGGCCGCATCGAACTGCTGTACCCTGCTGCTCCGCGTGGGGATATGCATCGCGCTTGTCTTTTGAGATCGTCTGAAAGCGCGATGCCGGGTGCCCTGATGATCTGCACAGGGCGCGCTATGCGGCCCTTGCGCGCTCCAAGAGCCAGCCACCATAGAGCAGGCCGCTCCAGTACTTCCGCACCAGTTGAAGGCCCGCATGCGCGCAGATTTCCATTATGCGCGCTTCGGAAACGTACGCGATGCCGGCAGCCAAGCGCTCCAGCAGGCTTTCCTTGGCCATGTCTTCGTAGCCGCGCAGCGTCATGTAACGCTTCCAAGCCTCGTAGAATAAGCTGAAATACGGTGCCTTTCGGTCACCGTGCAAGTCAAACAGGGCTACTGTTCCACCAGGCCGAATCCGCGCGGCCACGCTTTGCATCAGCTGATCCTTGGCACCATCATCCCGCAGAAAGTGCATAACATTGATCACGGTCGCGCCATCAAACTGCACGCTTGCCGACAGCTCATGGACATAGCCATGGCGAACATCCGTTTGGACCTGAACGCCGAGCCGGGCCGCGACTTCTTCCGTGAATCGGACCATTTCGATGGCCGGATCGACCGCAGTGATTCGCCAGCCAGGAGCATGCGGCGCAAACACGCTGATTTCCCGCCCGGTGCCGCAACCCACAACCAATACATGGGCGTACATCCCGATACGCTCCATCATCAGCGCCAGCGTAGCCGGAAACAGCGTATCGTAGCCCGGTATGACCTTGTGCGCAAGATCCTCGTAGATCTCCCCGTAGTCGCCATCAAAGTTGAAGGCCTGTGCATCCTGCATGATCACTGCGTTGGAAACCATGATCTGCTCCTGCTGAACGAACCTATGATCGCCAAGTACAAAGGTTTTTCATGTTGCCCTACATCCGAGCCCCATGACAAACATCATCCTCTATCCAAGCTGGCAACTTAAGGAAAACCACGCGACCGCCCGTGCAGCATACATGAAGCGGCGCGAGTTCGTGAAGTCGCTTGGGCTAGGCACTATTGGACTCTCCACGCTTGCGCTTGGATGCTCACAAGCGGCCCACAGCGCCTCCGATCCGGACGGTCCGCTGGACACGATACCGGACAATGCGCCGCGCGACGGGTATCCGGCCCCGCGCAATGCGGCCTTCGATGTGCCGGAGCGCATCGTTACTGATCGGATCGTCGCGTCGTCCTACAACAACTTCTACGAGTTCATCAATCAAGGCGACCTGAAGAACGTCTGGCCGCATACCGAGCAATATGAGCCGTTCCCAGGCACAATTGAGATTGGGGGATTGGCCAAGAAGCAGACGCTGGACATCGCGGACCTGATTCGATCCGCTGATCTGGAGGAGCGCCTGTATCGATTTCGTTGCGTAGAAGCATGGTCCATGACCGTGCCATGGACGGGCTTCCCTCTGGCGGACCTTGTTGCACGCTGCGAGCCTCGCAATAGTGCCCGCTTCGTAAAGTTCATCTGCGTCAACCGGCCGGAACAGCTGCCCGGCCAAGCGAAGGCCACATGGTATCCTTGGCCCTACTTCGAAGGCTTGCGCATGGACGAAGCGATGAACGAACTAGCCTTCGTGGCCACAGGCCTCTACGGCGAACCACTGCCTAAGCAGAACGGCTCGCCGCTGCGCTTGGTCTTGCCCTGGAAATACGGATACAAGGGCCCGAAGGCGGTGGTGCGCATTGAGTTTACGCGGCAGCAACCCGAAACCTTCTGGAACAAGCTCCAGCCGCGAGAATACGGCTTCCTCTCCAACGTGAATCCGAACATACCGCATCCGCGCTGGAGTCAGGCAACGGAGCGTTTCCTGTCCACCGACGGTGTGGAAGAACGCATTCCGACCCAGATCTTTAACGGCTACGACGAATGGGTGCGCGCACTCTACCCAGATGCGCCGCGCACGTACGCTGGTCCGATTATTCGCTAGACCTGCGCAGACCTGCCTCTTTGCGCAGGTAGCCATTCCACCAGTACGCACCCGCGAAGAATATTACTGCACCCAGCAGGCTAATCCCGACCTGCGCCGCAGCGATATGCCAGTGCGTTGGCATGATGCGGTCAATCACAATCTCCTGCGAAGCCCCAGGACGCACATGCACCGCCAGCGTGGATACGCCCTCGAGCTGCGGCAGCAGCGAATTCGGGAGCGACAGCTTTTGCCTGGTCAGCGTGGAGCCGTCGGCCAAAGGTATGCGCAGGCTAACGTAGCCGTAGGTTACATCCGCGCGGTTTGAGCTTTGCCATTCAAGTACCTCTGCCGTGGTTTGCGCGCCGTGGTGCCAAGTAGTCCGCAGATCGTATGCCAGCTTGGCCTGATCAATGGACAGTAGCACGAGTCCAAAGGGCACCACCCACAGAATGCGCGCAATGACGCGAACCATTGCCTGGCATCAATTGAGGAACAGGTATGGCTTCCAGCTTTCGGCCACCGTCCCGACATAGTCGCGGATGAACATCACATGGCTCGGTCTGAACGGCTTGCGGCGCAGCGGCATGCCGGCCTCTTCCGGTATTCTGTTACCCTTCTTGTTGTTGCACTGGTTGCAAGCCGCCACCAGGTTGGTCCAGACATGGCGGCCCCCACGCGACTTTGGCAACACATGATCGACAGTCAGCCTGTCGCGCCCCTGGCAGTATTGGCACCGGAATCCATCGCGCCGCAAGACATTGCGCCGCGAAAGCATGATTCGCCGGTAAGGTACTCGAACGTAGATGCGCAGTCGGACAATACTAGGCCAAGGGATGCTCACGCTCGGCGAACGCATTGCTCGGTTGGGGATCGATTCCACCACATCCGCCTTGTGGAGATGCAGCAGTCCAACCGCGCGTCGAACGGTGCAGACCGTCAGTGCGCTGTAGTCTTGGTTGAGTACCAGAACGTGCGCCATCATGGGGACAGCACAGGCGGTGCCATCCCCGCAAAGCGGCGTGCACGGGGCGCTTTAGCTATGTGCGCTAGTGTCTCTCGGAATGCGCGTTGCGAGCAGCGTTGTAGCCCTGAATGTGTGTGACACACAGTATACACCCGAACCGGTAATAGTAACTAAACAGGAAACACTGGCAATGCGCGCTTGGCTAATACGGCCACCGCATCTCCTGCGCGGATTATGCCACGGCTCCGCGGGATAAGATTTTCGCCAAAGTACACCTTGCCATCCTTCCTGCGAAATGTACTCAGCGTTCGGAGCGGCTCCTTTCCGGCCTGCAACGTGTTTTGATCAATGCTGGTCACCACGCACCGCGAACAGGGCTTCACTACATCGAACTGCATATCTCCGATCTGGATTGCAGACCAGCCATCCTCCGCAAACGGCGCAAAGCCGCCGACTACGAGATTGGCCCTGAAGCGCGTCATAGGCACGGGCGCAGCCATGCGCGCATTGAGTTCGCCTAACGACGCGGTTGATGTCAACAGCAATGGAAAGCCATCTGCAAAGCTTACAACAGCTGCGCCTGGGTTATAGTCTCGATGAACGCTGCGCCTGGAGGCGTGGTCCATGAAGACCAGCCGGCATGGCTGGCCCACGACATCACTACACCATGCATTGATAGCCGGTGTTGAACAGACCGCCTCTACGGTGTCCTTCCAGATCACGACCTTGAGGCGTGGTGCGGATGGATCGGGTCGGGGAACGTCCAGTTCTCTTGTGCATGGCGCACTGAGACGCATTCCGAATGGTGTGACCTGTGCACGTACGCGTGCCAGGCTGGGCACCATACGCTGGGACAAGAAGCTGCCGTCGGCATCCACCAGCATCCAGCGCCGATCATTGGCCAGGCCGCGCGGCCGAACATGCCCGTGCTGCAGTGCAACGCCTTGCGCGCCCTTGATCGGATAGATGTGGATACGCTCAAGCTGGCCTGTCATGTTCGTATCTTTCGGGTAATTGTGCGGCGCTCAGCGGCGCTCAGCGCTTGCAAACACGCTTACGTGGTATGGTACGAAGTCGCCTGTTCATTGCCGCCTTCCTGGCGGGTTGCATAACTGGATGTACGAGTTCTTCGCCGGAATGGCAAGCCAGGCTTGACAGCTTTGTGCAGCATGAAATGGAAGCCAAGGGCATTCCTGGCATCGCAGTCACGCTCGTTGACGACGAAGGCCTGACTTGGAGCCGGGGATACAGCGCGGACAATGGCGAAATATCGGAATCAACCGTTTACCGAGTGGCCTCGGTGTCCAAGCTGTTTACAGCAATGTCGGTCATGCAGCTGGTAGAGCAAGGAGTATTGGATTGGGACCGGCCAATCACGGACTACGCCCCCGGGTTTAAACCTGATAATCCCTTTGGCACTCCGATCACATTGCGCCAACTGGTGACCCATCGATCCGGACTGGTGCGCGAGCCGCCCGTGGGCAACTACTTTGATGATTCAGAACCGGGCCTTGAAGCAACGGTCAACAGCCTGAATGCAACCACGCTGGTACTGCCTCCGGAAACGGCCACCAAATATTCCAATGCTGCGGTAAGCGTCGCTGGCTTTGTTATTGAACAGGTCACAGGCATGCGCTTTGAGGAGTACGTACAGACTGCGCTCATCGACAAGCTGGGAATGGAAAGTACGAGCTTTTCCGCGCGTGAAGACTTGCGTGAACGACTCGGTGCGGGCTACATGTGGCGGCATGACACCAGTGTACTGACGGATGCCCCCGTATTTGAGCTTGGCATTGGGCCTGCCGCCAACCTGTACACTACTACGGATGATCTGGGCCAGCTCATTCGCATGCTCTTGGCCATTTCGGGAGGTGAGCACCCGGATATCCTCTCGTCAGCCGCCCTCAAAGAGATGTGGACGCCTCAATGGGCATCCTCGGAGCAGACGCAAGGCTTCGGACTCGGGTTTTACGTATCCCGTCATGCAGGCGAACTGGTTGTGGGGCACGCTGGCGTTATGTATGGCTACGCTACACGCGTGTGGCTGCTTCCCGAGCGGCGCGTGGGCGCGGCCGTGGTGTCCAATGTGGATGCAACGAATCCAGTAGTGGATCGCGTTGCCCGCTATGCAATAGACCTGATCCTAGCCAACAGAGAAGGTGCAAAACTTCCTGACGCAGTGCACGCCGCAAAAGTCGATTCAGCACGCGCACGAGCACTGGACGGCGTGTACCAAGCGGACGACCATGCCACGATTGCGCTTATTGAGCGCAATGGCGCACTACTGGCAGATTACGGCGCTGAACGATTCGATGTGCGTGTGCTGGACGATCATATGATCATCGATGGACGTCTTGGATATGACCGGCTTCGATTTTCTGTGCGGGGCGATACGCTGGATACAGGCAAAGGGCTCTTGGTGCGGCAGAAGCCCACCCGCCCGCCAGCATCACCCGAGGCGTTCCAAGAGCTTATTGGAGAGTATGGGTGGGATCACAACGTTCTCTATGTCTATGAGGATCAGGGTCAGCTTCACGTGCTCATCGAGTGGTTTTTCCGGTATCCGTTGGAAGCGCTTGGCCGTGATGTGTACCGCCTTCCGACATCCGGTCTGTACATGCATGAGACACTGACCTTTGTCCGGAACGCGCGGGGTCAGGTCATCGAGGCCAATCTGGCGGGGATTCCTTTTGCGCGCCGGGATGCGAGCCCCGGTCAAGGCACCACCTTCAGGATCATGCCGCAGAAGCCTATCGACGAGCTGAGAGCGACCGCAGCAGCGGCGCACCCCCCGTCTGAGAGTGGTCCTGTGAGAGCGCCGGATTTGGTAGACATCACCACATTGGACCCTACCATACGGCTTGACATCCGCTACGCCACCAGCGACAACTTTATGGGAGCGCCGTTCTACCAGACCGCAAAGGCCTTCCTGCAGCGGCCCGCAGCCGAAGCACTTGTCCAAGCCAGCCAGGCATTGGCAACGCATGGCTTTGGTCTGATCGTGTATGACGGGTACCGCCCCTGGCGCGTGACAAAGATGTTCTGGGATGCTACACCCGACTCGCTGCGCCTCTTTGTGGCCGACCCGAGTCGCGGCTCCCGGCACAACCGCGGGTGCGCCGTAGACCTCGGTCTTTACGAATTGGAAACGGGCGCAATCGCGGAGATGCCGAGCGGCTACGACGAGTTCACTGGGCGTGCTTTCCCCGACTATCCCGGCGGCACGTCACGCAGCCGGTATCATCGCGAACTGCTGCGAGATGCCATGGAGGAAGCAGGCTTCACGGTCTATGAGGCAGAGTGGTGGCACTTCGACTACAAGGACTGGCGCCATTACCCGATCATCAACGAGTCGTTCAAGGACTTGTAAGCGACCTGCCAATCCTAAGCATTGCGCACGCGAACCGCGGCGGCCATCGCTTTTTCCGCCTGAACGCCAAAAATTGCTGCGATTGAGGGCCAATGTGGAGGTTTTACGCTGCGCGGCGCGTTCCAGCCGGTGTGATACGTTTCAGACTTGCGGCTGCTTGCGGCCCTTCACGGACAGCGCTGGAAGCGCCTGGGCACCGTCAGGGTCTTTATTACCCTGTGCGCGCAGGCCATTGGCCACGGCGCCACGCATGAATACAGCCTTTACTTGATCTTGACGCCCAAGAGATCAAACGCCTGCTTTTGCCGCTTTGTCGGTTCACCGATCCTATACGACCCTATACAGGGATGCCTTGCCTGGCCAATTTTGGGGATGCGTTCGGTCTTGCTCAGGTTGGAGAGCTGATCTACCAGAGCCCAGAAGCTCATGACTCCATCGGCGGCTGCATCTCGTTTGGTGGGGGCTTTGTGCTCTGCGATCGCGGAGCGCTGTGCAGGCTGCACCGGGTGCTGATAAGCTGTGCGCTTGCCTTCATTCCGCAAACAGCATCGGCGCCAAGCGCTGCTTCATGTGCCACTGCACATAGTAGGAGAGCATGCCTCTTCGTGGCAGATCACGCGGGGAGTCTCGTAGTGTCGAATGGGCCGCAGCTGCAGCATATCGGCCGGCCAGACACCTGAGTGCCCAAGCCGTTATTCAAAGAAGGCTTTCCAGCCTGCGCCCGCCCGAATGCGTACGCTAAGCCCGCCGGAAACATACCACAGGTTCAGTACGGGCAGTGTCTCCACGCGCAATCGATCCACGCGCACATACACGGACACCGGATCAGCCACAAGCAAGGACAGACCGCCGCCCACGCCCAGCGCAAGCTCGCTCTCCGCGCTCACGCCGGTATAGCGGTCCTCGGCACCGTCAAACGACATCCGGTAGTTGCCCAGGCGCGCAGTGCCGTAAGCGGTCAGGCGCTCTCGCCACTGGTAATGCACACCCCAGCCTGCATAAAGCCAAAGTGCCGCAAAGCCCGGCGCGTCGCTACGGGTCGCGTAGCGGTGCACTGCGCCACCGAACTCAAAGTCTCCAGCGTAGAATGGCATCACCACATTAAAGACTGCGCCCCTACCGGGCGCCCAGTGTTGGTGCAACGGTGCGCGGCTGATGTCGCTGCTCCACTGGCCCTGAAGCTCAATGACCGAAAAGGGCTCCTGTGCCGAAGACGGCAGGGCCATGCCCAAGAGCACGACCCCCGTTAAAGCAGCCGATCTGCGGATCATAGCGCGAGCGGCAATGCAGCCTGCAAGGTGAAGCGCAGCCCCACTGATAGACTCCCGGCAAATCGCGTGTTGCCATCGGTGCTGTTGAAGCCGCCCTCAGCGCGTGCCCAGGCCCAAGGCACAGGCTGGTACATAATTTCCGCAGCGGTGCGCACTGTTCTGGCTACCTGCCCGTCCAGGATATTGTCCAGCAATTCATCATTGGACGGAAATGGCTGCCGTATATCCCGCTCGCCCTGGTACAGAATCGCCACATGCGGTTTCAGACGCAGCCCTGGCACGGTGTCCAGGTAGACATCGGCCCATAGCGTACTGCTCACATAGTCGCTGAACTGCGTCGCGAGGCCACGCTGCAGGTAAAGGTAGCGGCCTTCCGGCTGGGGCGCATTATAGGCGCGCGCCGAGACAGCCTCCAAGGCGATTCCCACATCCAGCTTGGGCAAGGCGACTACAGCGGAGCCGACCATGGCGAAGGTCATCGACTCGCGGCCGATGCCCTGCAGGTTGATGTCGTCCACCATGAACTGGCCGTGGATTGTAAGCCGTGAAATCTGGGCCCAGAGCAGACCCGCCAGAAAGCCGTTGTTTTCGTCGTTCTTGGGCCGGTTGTCCACCACAAAGCTGAAAACATGCATTGGATTGAGGTACTTCAGACTCAAGCTGCTGCCCGGACCCGAGTAGATGGCTGACTCCATAAAGCTCACCATAAAGCGGCGGCCGGGACGAAAGTCCCACCGGTGCGCCGCAAAGTAACGCCGCGTGCTGCCGGCACGTACGCTGTCGTCCTCGGCCCGCCCCGTGAAGTACAGGCCATCCGTAGCGCTATCCAACTCGCTAAGAACACCGGTGACCGACAAGCGTCCACCGCCCAGCTTCAGGTACAGCTGATCCTGGCTGCGCGGGTTGTTGCTCAGGACCGTGGCCGCCTCCCCCGGTACACCCCAGTGCTGATTCCACCGGCCCACATAGGCAGACAGCCAATGGCGATGATAGCCCACATAGGTGTTCTCACTACGCGCATACAGGCGCAGCGCTACGTCCAGCCCATCGGGATCGTCTTCATAATAGCGGCTGTGCCAGATGCTGAAATCCGTTACAAGGCTGCCAAACTCCGCCCAACCCGAAACGGCAGTGCCCTCATAGAAGAAGTTCAGCGTATCACCCCGCGGGCGCAAAAGCTCCTTGCGATCACTATTGACAAGCGACGCCTGGCCATCAAAATAGTACCCTACGGCAGCCTCGCCCGCATCTCTTGGCACCTGGCGAACGGCATAGCGGACAAGGCGCAGCCAGTGCCCTTCCGAAGGGCTCAGGCGCGTTGTATCAACACTGGCAATGGCCGCCGCAACGGCCCCATGACGGTAGGGTGTCGCTGTAGGATTGAGTTCCAACAGGTGCCCCCGGCGCTGCAGGCGGACGATGTACTCGTACGAAGGGTCATGCACATGGAGCAGCCTGTTCCGCTGCCCAGCCGCCGGCAGCGCGGTTAGGAGCATCAGAATCAGGCAAGCGCAGGTGCGCATGGGACAGGAACACGCGTTGGCAAAATATAGAACAACCCTGCGTTCACTCAACCTGCCAGCGCGATGCGCGCCCTTGGACATTCTCTTGGGTTGTCCAAGCGGTGGCACGCATAAGGGCATCACGATGCACAAAAGCGCTTTCGGCGGTTCCGCCGACCTTTGCACCACTCCTCCGCTGGTAAAGGTGCCTGCAACTGCACACGCTGTTCTACCAGCGGTAAAGACTAGATGATGCGTAAGTCAGCACACTGCGCCTGTCATCGCACCACCGTCATCTGCCCGGTGCGGGCCATCTGCTGTCCGCCCACCAACACCCGATAGAAGTACACGCCATGCGACCGGTGTTCAGCGCATCGTCCATCGCCTCGTACGTGATGACGGCCGAAGACATCGTGTCGACCGGCACGCCATAGAGCGTGCGCACAGCCTCGCGGCCTAGCGGCGCGGCCAGATGGTCGTACACAGTGGGCGCGATGGGCTGCTAAAGCTGCCGGACGGGTTGCGGCACGCCATCGCCGGCGGTAGCGTGCGAAAACGGAAACGGCATAGGTACCTCGAAATCGGCACCAATGGCGGCCTGAAGCGCCTCCAATTCAACCTTTGAACCAACAACGATGTCGCGGAAGCGGCGCTGCCCCGTACCCGCCGGAATAAGATGCCCTACGATGACGTTCTCCTTGAGGCCGTAAAGCGGATCGAACTTGCCCTCTATGGACGCCTCGGTCAACACCTTGGTCGTCTCCTGGAATGACGCGCCTGAAATGAAGGACTCAGTCGCAAGTGCTGCCTGCGTAATTCCCAAGAGGATGGGCTCCGCAACCGCCGGCTGAGGCTCGCGCGTTGCGACCGGCTGCTTGTCCTGACGCTTCATCTCGGAATTCACCTCGCGCAGCCGCCGGCGATCAATGAGGCTCCGGATCGGCAAGCCGCTGTCGCCAGACTTGGTCACAACCAGCTTGTCATGCAAATCATCGTTGAGCGACTCAAGATGGAAACGTGCAATCCTCTCCGCCTCCAACAGCGAAGTATCGCCAGGATCCGTGACCTGAACCTTCTGCATCATCTGACGAACAATAACCTCGATATGCTTGTCGTTGATCGTCACGCCCTGCAGCCGGTACACCTCCTGAATGCCGTTCACCAAATACTCCTGCACCGCGCGCGGCCCACGAATCCGAAGAATATCCTGCGGCGAGATCCGACCATCTGACAGCGGTTCGCCCGCACGAACAAAGTCGTTCTCCGCTACCAGCAACTGCTTCTGCAGCGGCACAAGATACATGCGCTCCTCTGAGCCGTCGCGGCTGGTCAACTTGACCTCTTGCGCACCGCGACGCTTCACGCCAAAGGATACCACGCCGTCAATCTCACTGACCACCGCGGGCTCGCTCGGCGTTCGCGCCTCAAAAAGCTCCGTCACGCGGGGAAGACCACCGGTGATGTCACGCGTTCTCGCTGACTGCCGTGGAATCTTTGCAATCACCTGACCCGCCTGGACTACATCACCCTCCTCCACCTGAATGCGCGCACGGATCGGCAACGGGTACTCGCGCTCCTGCAATGCATCCGTATAAATACGCACCGCAGGCGTCAGACTGCGATCACGGCTTTCGGTGATGACCTTCTCCTTGAATCCGGTCTGCTCGTCCGACTCTTCGCGGAACGTCTTGCCTTCGTGAATGTCCTGGAACATGACGCGGCCCATGACTTCGGACAGGATCACACTGTTGTATGGATCCCAGCTCGCCAGTACCTCGCCCTTCTCAACGACCTGCCCCTCCTCCACCAGCAGTTCCGCACCGTACGGAATGATCGACGAGAACAGACGCCGCCTGTCTTGCTTCACATCAATGATCTTGGCTTCACCCTGCCGGGACAACACTACAACGCGCGGCCCCTCTTCGTATTCGATGCCCACGGTGCGAAGATTCTCAAAGGCTATCGTGCCTGCTCCCTTGCTTTGGATGGTGCTCTCCGCTTGAATGCGGCTGGCAGTCCCGCCAACGTGAAAAGTCCGAAGCGTCAACTGCGTCCCAGGCTCTCCAATCGACTGCGCCGCAACGACGCCGATCGCCTCGCCCTGCTCCACCAAGCGACCCGTTCCAAGATTGCGTCCATAGCAATTGGCACAGGCTCCCCGACGCGCCTCGCATGTAAGCACCGAGCGGATCTCCACCTGCTCGATTGACGTCTCCGCTATCTGCAAGGCGCGCTTCTCATCAATCACCTCGTAGGCATTGACAATGCGGTCGCCTGTCAGCGGATCATAGACATCGTGCAATGAAACGCGTCCTAGGATGCGATCGGCCAAAGGCTCGACCACAGTTTCGTGGTCCTTGAGCGCCGCGATGGAGATGCCGCGGAGCGTGCCGCAGTCGTGCATCGTGATGGTGACATCCTGCGCCACATCTACCAGGCGGCGCGTCAGGTATCCTGCATCAGCCGTCTTGAGCGCCGTGTCAGCTAGGCCCTTGCGCGCGCCGTGCGTGGAGATGAAATACTCCAGCACGCTCAACCCTTCCTTGAAGTTTGATACGATGGGGTTCTCGATGATCTCGCCTGCCTCGCCCTTCATGCTCTTCTGAGGCTTGGCCATGAGGCCGCGCATCCCGCCCAGCTGCCGAATCTGCTCCTTCGAACCACGTGCGCCGGAATCGGCCATCATGTATATGGCATTGAACCCATCCTCATCCTTCTCCAAGGCGTCAAAGAGCACCTCCGACACCTTGTTGTTGGTGCGTGTCCAGATATCGATGACCTGGTTGTAGCGCTCCACGTCAAAGATGAAGCCCAACGCGTAGTTGTCCCGCACGGTCCGTACTGCGGCATGCGCCTCTCGGAGCAGTTCCTCCTTCTCGTCCGGCACCACAATATCCGCAATCGAAAAGGTCAACCCACCCATCGTTGCATACTCGAATCCCGCGCGCTTGATATCGTCCAAAAAGCGCGCGGTCTCAGGAAAGTTCGTTGCGCTAAGCACGCGCGCAATGATGCGGCGCAGATTTTTCTTGGTCAGAATATCATTGATGTAGCCCAATTTCCGCGGCACAAACTCGTTGAAAAGTACGCGCCCCACCGAGGTGTCCACCTTCGTGCCATCCTCCAGCCGCACTGATATCTTTGCGTGCACGTTGACCTGGTCCAAGTCAAATGCCTGCCGCACCTCCGCCGCACTTGAAAAGCGCATGCCTTCGCCCTTGGCACCGGTGCGAGACTTGGTGAGATAATACAGACCCAGCACCATGTCCTGCGTAGGAACGGTGATGGGCCCGCCATGTGCTGGACTCAGGATGTTGTGGCTGGAGAGCATAAGCACCATGGCCTCCAGACACGCATCATATCCAAGGGGCACATGAACGGCCATCTGGTCGCCATCAAAGTCCGCGTTGAATGCCGTACATACAAGAGGATGAAGCTGAATCGCCTTGCCCTCCGTCAGCACCGGCTGAAAAGCCTGGAACCCCAGCCGATGCAGCGTTGGTGCCCGGTTCAGCATTACTGGGCGGCCCTCAATGACCTTCTCAACAATGTCCCACACTTCGGCGGTGCGCCGATCCACAACCTTCTTGGCGCTCTTGACCGTCTTGACAATACCGCGCTCAATAAGCTTTCGAATCACAAACGGCTTGAACAGCTCCACAGCCATCTCCTTGGGCAATCCGCACTGGTGCAGCTCAAGCTCCGGCCCCACCACAATCACGGAGCGACCCGAATAGTCTACGCGCTTGCCCAAGAGATTCTGGCGGAAACGACCCTGCTTGCCCTTCAGCATATCCGACAGGCTCTTGACCGGGCGTCCGTTGCTGCTGCGCACCGCATTGGCCTTGCGGGAATTGTCGAACAGGCTGTCAACCGCCTCCTGCAACATGCGCTTTTCATTGCGCAGAATTACCTCCGGCGCCTTGATGTCGATCAAGCGCTTCAAGCGGTTGTTGCGGATTATGACGCGCCGGTACAGGTCGTTCAAGTCGCTCGTCGCAAAGCGACCACCCTCCAGCGGCACCAGCGGCCGCAGCTCCGGGGGAATCACCGGAACCACATGCAGCACCATCCACTCGGGCTTGTTCTCCATGCGCCGGTTCGCCTCGCGAAAAGCTGCAACAACCTTGAGCCGCTTAAGGGCCTCCGCCTTGCGCTGCTGACTGGATTCCGTTTTGATCTGGAAGCGCAATTCATGCGACAGCCGCTGCAGGTCCAGCCGCTTCAGCATCGTCTCCACGGCTTCCCCACCAATCATCGCGATGAACTTCTCCGGGTCGTCGTCGCTGAGTCGATTGTTGTCTTCCCGCAGCTCTTCGCTGTACAAGATGTCCAGATACTCCTCTTCCGTCAGCAACTGCCCCCGCGTGATGCCCTTTTGTTCAGCACGCCCCGCCTGCACAACGACGTAGCTCTCGTAATAGATGACCTTTTCTAGCGCCTTCGACTTGATGCCCAGCAGGTGGCTGATCTTGTTGGGGAGCGTCTTGAAGTACCAGATGTGCACCACCGGCACCGACAGCGCAATGTGCCCCATCCGCTCGCGGCGCACGCTCTTCTGCGTCACCTCAACGCCGCAACGGTCGCATATGATACCCTTGTAGCGGATACGCTTGTACTTGCTGCAATAGCACTCCCAGTCCTTGACCGGGCCGAATATCTTCTCGCAGAAGAGGCCCTCCTTTTCAGGCTTGAAGCTGCGATAATTGATCGTCTCCGGCTTCTGAACCTCTCCATGACTTCGCTCGAGAATGGTCTCCGGCGAAGCAAGGCTAACTGTGATGCCGTTAAAGACCTTCTGTACCTTTGGGGGCGCGCCGTATGGCATGGTATCGCGTGCGTAATGGGTTACGAGGGAAGGGCCGGCACCTAGTCCAGGCGGATCTCAAGCCCCAATCCCTGCAATTCGCGGACGAGCACGTTAAAACTCTCCGGGATGCCTGATTCCGGCATGTTGTCTCCTTTGACCACTGCTTCGTACGCCCTGGAGCGACCCTGAACGTCGTCGCTCTTGTACGTAAGCATCTCTTGCAACACGTTCGAGGCGCCGTAGGCGTACATGGCCCAGACTTCCATCTCGCCTAGGCGCTGACCGCCAAACTGGGCTTTGCCTCCCAACGGTTGCTGCGTTATCAAACTGTATGGACCAATGGAGCGCGAGTGAATCTTGTCGTCGACAAGGTGACTCAGCTTCATCATGTAGATCTGACCCACCGTGGTCTTCTGATCCAGTGACTCACCCGTACGCCCATCGTAAAGCTGTGCCCTGCCATCGGGCGACAACCCTGCCTGCTCGACATAGGAAAAGAGTTCGTCCCTGTTCGCGCTTTCAAAGCTCGGCGTAGCAAAACGCTTACCCAGTATATGGCCCGCCCAGCCCAGAAGCGTCTCGTATATCTGCCCAAGGTTCATGCGGGAGGGAACGCCCAGCGGATTAAGGACAATATCGACCGGTGTCCCGTCCTCCAGAAACGGCATGTCCTCAATGGGTACAATGCGGGCAACCACGCCCTTATTGCCGTGGCGACCCGCCATCTTGTCCCCGACCTGGATCTTGCGCTTCTTGGCGATATACACCTTGGCCAGCTGTACCACGCCCGGGGGCAGCTCGTCGCCGAGCTTGACGCGATGCTCATCGCGCTTGGCCCCTGCCAGGATGGCGTTGAACTTCTCATGATAATTACTGAAGAGCTTTCGCAGCTGCCTGTCGCGCGCACCGCCGGCCTGCAGAGCAACGCGCAGCGAATCCAGCTCGTGCACCGCGATTTCCTTAAAGTGCTCGGCTTTGATTTCCATGCCTTCCGGCACAACTTCGCGCCCGTCAGTCGCCCAGATACCTCCTGAAATTCTGCCCTTCACCAAGTGAAAGAACTTCTGATGCAAGTCCCCATGGAGCGCTTCGATTTTGCGATCTCGCAGTCTTTCTATCTCCGCAAGCGCCAGCTGCTCCCGCTTCTTGGAGACCGGATCTAGCCGGCGACGAGAGAACAGCTTCGTATCAATAACGACGCCGTTCATGCCGGGCGGTGCCTTCAGGGAATCGTCCTTTACATCCCCGGCCTTGTCGCCAAAGATGGCGCGCAGTAGTTTCTCTTCGGGCGTAGGATCGGTTTCACCTTTGGGCGTGATCTTGCCTACAATAATATCCCCGGTCTTGACTTCTGCGCCCACGCGGATGATCCCGCGCTCGTCCAGATCCTTGGTCGCTTCCTCCGATACGTTGGGAATTTCGCGCGTTAACTCCTCGTGGCCGCGCTTGGTGTCACGCACCTGCAGCGAAAACTGTTCGATGTGAACAGAGGTAAAAACGTCGTCGGACACCAGGCGCTCAGAAAGCACGATGGCGTCCTCAAAGTTGTAGCCCCGCCAAGGCATGAATGCCACCAGAATATTCTTGCCGAGCGCAAGCTCGCCGTCGTCGGTAGCGAAGCCATCGGTGAGCACCGTGCCATACTCCACCTTGTCGCCCACACGTACGATGGGCTTCTGATTGATACACGTGTCCTGATTGGTGCGCCTGAACTTGACGAGCGGGTACTCCTTGACCGAATCATCAAATTCCACTTGCCCCGCCGAACGCTTGCGCTTGTACTCGATGATGATGCGCTGGGAATCTACGTACTGGACGACTCCAGCGCCTTCGGCGGTGATCACCGCGCGCGAATCACGTGCCACACGGTGCTCCAGGCCCGTGCCGACAATCGGTGCTTCGGCCCTGAGCAGCGGCACAGCCTGCCGCTGCATGTTGGATCCCATCAGCGCCCGGTTGGCATCATCATGCTCCAGAAACGGAATAATGGAGGCCGAGGGCGAAACAATCTGGTTCGGCACGATGTCCATATACTGGACATCCGCCGGACGCTCGGTGGGAAAGTCCCCCCGGTATCGGCAACGCACCCATTCATCCAGGAAGTTACCCTCACGGTCAATCCGCGCATTAGCCTGCGCAATGACCGCATCATCTTCCTCTTCCGCAGACAGGTAGGCAATCTCGCGGGTAACCTGGCCGTTGACCACGCGCCGGTAAGGCGTCTCGATGAACCCAAAGGGGTTAATGAGCGCGTGTACGCAAAGCGAAGAAATAAGGCCGATATTCGGACCTTCCGGCGTCTCGATCGGGCACAGGCGCCCGTAATGTGTGTAATGGACATCACGCACTTCGAATCCCGCGCGCTCACGCGTCAACCCGCCGGGTCCAAGTGCTGACATCCTGCGCTTGTGCGTCAGCTCAGACAACGGATTGGTCTGATCCATGAACTGACTCAGCTGACTCGTACCGAAGTACGTGTTGATCACACTTCGAATGGTGCGCTCGTTGACCAGGTCCTGCGGCGTCAGCCTGTCCGCGTCCCGCAGGTTCATCTTCTCGCGAATGGTGCGTGCCATACGCGCCAGACCGACCGAATACTGCTGCCCCAGCTGCTCGCCTACAGTCCGAACGCGTCGGTTGCTCAAGTGGTCTATGTCATCTGGACTGCCTTCCCCATTGCGCAGCGCGACCAGCTTCTTCGATATGGAGATGACGATGTCAATGACATGGTGGCCCTCAAGTGACCCTGCGTCTGACTCAATGTTAACCTCCAGCCGCTTGTTGATCCGGTGTCGCCCGACCTCGCCCAGGTCGATGCGTGCAAACATCCGCATCAGCTCCCTGCGGGCTACGTCTTCGTCTGGAGCCTCGTGTTCAGTGTCTCGCAGCCGCTTGTAGATGTACTGCAGGGCCTCAGTCTGATTACTGGCAGGATCCTTGCCCAGCGTCTTCAGCAGCGTGCTGTTGTCCTTCGCATCTTCTTCGCCCGCATCCTTGCGCAGCACAAAGAACTCCCGGACTTTGTATTCCTTGAGTAATTCGTAGTCCTCCAGCGTCACCTCATGGCCGACCGGCAAGAGAACCTTGGGTGCATACGACTCTTCGACCACCTCACCCGTCGCCTCGTCAATAACTTCCAGAATCTTTTCTCTGCCCATCACGCTGATGGCAAGCGTGCGCCCGATGCCCCGTCTGAAGTTGCGCTTCGTGTTGGACTGAATGCGATCAGCCAACTCAAAGATGGTTACAATTTGCTGCGTTGAGCTGTACCCCAAGCCGCGCAGTAGCGTCGTGACCGGCAGCTTTTTCTTGCGGTCCAGATAGACCCAGAGCACATTCTGTACATCCGTAGAAAACTCAAGCCAGGTCCCCCGGATGGGGATCACGCGGGCCGAGAACAGCTTCGTTCCATTGGGATGTGTACTCTGACCGAAGAATACGCCCGGGCTGCGGTGAAGCTGCGATACTACGACCCGCTCAGCCCCATTGATCACAAAGGAGCCGCGCGGGGTCATCTGCGGAATAATACCCAGATAAACCTCCTGCTCTACGGCCTCTTGCGGATCGTCCTCATCGTCATCGTCCTGCGCCGACAGACGCAGGACGGCCTTGAGCGGCACCGAGTAGGTCAGCCCTTGGGAAATACACTCCTCGATGGAATGCATGGGGGCATCCATGGAGTAGTGCAGAAACTCCAGCTTGAACCGCTGGCGGGTGTCCTCTATAGGGAAATGGCTGTTGAAGACCGCTTGGAGCCCCAGGTTCTGGCGGTCTTCGGGCAGAACATTGGCCTGGACAAAGTCGCTGAACGACTTGAGCTGTACTGCCAGAAAGTCGGGATAATCCAGAACGGGTTGCGTGCTGGCAAAGCTGATACGTCCGTTATATCCCTGCTGGCCATTTCTATTGTGCATAAGCAGCTGAACTACGATTGCTGATCCGTTGCGCTGGTCTTAGCTGACCTTGACTTCGGCCCCTATCGCCTCGAGGCGCTGTCTGACCTCCTCCGCTTCTTCTTTGGAGATACCCTCCTTGACAGCGTTCGGCGCGTTGTCAACCAGCCCTTTGGCTTCCTTGAGGCCCAGGCCGGTGATCTGGCGCACCTCCTTGACCACCTGAATCTTGGCGCTGCCAAATGAGGTCAGCGTTACGGTGAATTCCGTCTGCTCCTCAGCCTCGGCCTGCCCATTGGTGCCGCCCGCCGCAGGGGCGGCTGCGACAGCCGTTGCCGCGGGCTTGATGCCGTACTGCTCCTCCAGGAGCTTGGCGAGATCTGCGGCCTCTTTGATGGTAAGAGCTACAAGCTGTTCTGCAAGCGCGTTGATGTCTGCCATGGTTTGTGTGTGTTCCGGCGGCGGTCTGGGCCTTTGTCAGGCTGCGCCGCGCATTAAGGGGGATGGTGAAAGTCTAGGGTTTTGCTTCTTCCTGCAGCGTTTCCAGGATGGCCGCGAGTGTTGCACCCGGTGCCTGAACAGCGCCAACGATGTTGGACATGGGAGACAACAACAATCCAACTATGTCTCCAATCAGTTCTTCTCTTGATTTCAGCGAAGACAGCACATCGAGCTGATCCCCTGCGTACACGGACCCGTCCACAAACGCGACCTTGAGCGCAGGCAATGTCGCACCGGTTTCGGCTTTAAACCTCTTGATCGCCCGCGCAGGCGCAGACGGATCGCTGGAAAGCGCCACCGCGGAAGGGCCGCGCAGGTGCTCGTACAGTGCGTCAAAGCCACCGATTTCCTCCAGCGCAATCCGGAGCAGTGTGTTCTTGACGACCCGATACCGGACACCCGACTCGTGAAACCTGCCCCGCAGCTGGTTGATCTGCTCCACGGTGAGTCCCATGTAGTCGGTGAGGTACACCGCCCCGGAATCATTTAGCAGCGCGGCTACCTGGGCAACCTCTGTTGCTTTTCGCTCTCTGGTAAGTGCCATGACTAGCGCACGATGTTTATCACTTCCGTGCGTGCGACCGGGACCGCCGGCCCCATGGTCGTTGAAAGCGTGACAGACCGGACATAGGTGCCCTTGGCCGAAGCCGGCCTTAGGCGCAGCACCTCCCGCAAGAACGCTTTTGCGTTGTCGTTCAACTGCGTTTCCGAAAACGATACGCGCCCGATGCCGGTGTGCAGGTTGCCCTGCTTGTCCACCCGAAAATCAATCTTGCCTGCCTTTACCTGCTTTACGGCCGCTGCGACATTCATCGTGACGGTGCCGCTTTTCGGGTTTGGCATGAGGCCGCGCGGACCCAGAATGCGGCCGAGCCGCCCCACTTTGGACATGACGTCCGGGGTAGCGATCACGACATCGATGTCGATCCACCCATCCTGGATGCGCTTGATGTAGTCGTCCAGACCCACATGGTCGGCGCCAGCCGCCGTGGCTTCTCCCTGCTTCCCTGGACTGGCCAGGACCAAGACGCGCCGTTCTTTTCCTGTGCCATGCGGCAGCGTGACGCTGCCTCGAACCATTTGGTCCGCGTGGCGGGGATCAACACCGAGGCGAACATCAATGTCCACGGATTCATCGAACTGACGCAGAGACATACGCTTGATCACCCTGGTCGCATCCGGCAGGCTGAAGGGGCCCTCCCCAGCGTCTCGGATCACCTGCCGGGCGGTCAGGTATCTCTTCCCTCGCTTAGGCATAGAGACTTGGTTTATGCGGTGATAACACCGCCGAAACGACTCCCTCAACGGGGACTGCTTGACTACCGAAGGACTCTAAGGCCCATGGATCGGGCGGTGCCCGCAATCATGGACGCAGCCTTCTCAATATCAAAGGCGTTAAGGTCGGCCATCTTCTGCTCCGCAATGTCCAAGCAGTCGGACCAGGTAACTTGGCCTACCTTGTGACGGATGGAGTCACCTGAGCCCTTGTCTATCTCTGCGGCTTTTCGCAGTAAGACGGCCGCAGGCGGACTCTTGACGACAAAGCTGAAGGTCTTGTCCTTGTAAACCGTGATTACGACCGGCAGCACAAGTCCCATCCGATCCTGCGTGGCAGCGTTGAACTGCTTGCAGAAATCCATGATGTTGACGCCATGCTGTCCTAACGCTGGCCCTATTGGAGGGGCCGGATTCGCCTGACCTGCCTTGATTTGCAGCTTGATCAGGCTTTCAACGGGCTTTGCCATGCAGTCGGCACAGAGATTAGGTCTGTATGGGCAGCCTTTTTATAAGAGTTGACTACGAAGCAGTTCCAATCTGGGAACGATTCACGGAAATTTAGTTTTCGCGCTCCACCTGCAGATAGTCCAGTTCCAAGGGCGTCTTGCGTCCGAAGATGGAAACCATCACGCGCACCTTCAGCTTATCGGGAAAGACGTCGTCCACGATGCCGCTGAAGTTGTTGAACGGACCATCAATGACCTTGACCTGATCGCCTGGATCAAACGGCATTTCAGGCTTCTCGTCGCTATCCTTGGCGCTGGCAACACGGCCCAAGATGCGATCTACTTCATCTTCACGCAGGGGTATCGGTTGATTGTTGGGGCCCAGGAAGTCAACCTTGGAGGGCCAGGGCCTGGTTCGATCCGCAAAGAAGTGTCTAAGCTGCGCATCCATGGCCATGCGAATGAGCAGGTAGCCTGGAAAAAACGACCGTTCGCGGCTGCGTTTCTTGCCGCCGCGCATCTCGAAGACCGTTTCCGTGGGGATCAAAATCTCCTCCACCTTGCTTTCCCACCCTTCCTCGCGGATTTCGTTTTCCAGGAACAGCTTGACCTTCTTTTCCTGCCCTGTGAAGGTGCGCAGCACATACCAGCGCAGGTCTGATCGGGCTTGGGTCTGCATCGGATGTCTCCAGGTCTAGTCTGCTACAGGCCAGAGTAAATCAAATCCAGGACGGCGCTGATCGCTTGATCAGCGCCAAAGATGAACAGCGCCACAGCGACACTGGCTACGAGTGTGACCAGGGTGTGGCTGGCCAGCTCCCTGCGCTTGGGCCAACTGGTCTTGCGCATCTCGGTCATCACATCCTGGTAGTAGGACTGAATCTTTCCTGCAAGCTTTTTCATGAAAATAAGCTCCTTGGTTGCACGGGCGGTAGGACTTGAACCCACAACCTGCGGTTTTGGAGACCGCTGCTCTGCCAGTTGAGCTACGCCCGTTTGTGTCGCGTCTGTTGTACTCTACTGGTTGGTGTTGGGTCTCGGCACCGGCTCGTAGTGTGCCGGGTTGTTTCTAGTCAAGGATTTTTGTTACGACTCCGGCGCCCACCGTGCGACCGCCCTCGCGAATCGCAAAGCGCAGCCCCTGCTCCATCGCCACCGGCTGAATCAAT
>LXNJ01000030.1_pt1 | contig 92868 bp, 74 predicted proteins | sample 809081 | NCBI WGS metagenome assembly LXNJ01 (sample SAMN04870510, study PRJNA318959) | sponge metagenome | biome: sponge; feature: marine sponge reef; material: water | host: Petrosia ficiformis | place: Greece: Milos, Mediterranean Sea | collected 2013-05-29 | depth 5-7 m
CATGTACTTCTCGAAGAAGTGCTTCTGGATGTCGTTCATGTCGAGCTCGCGGCCCTGGATGTAGGCCTGCTCGATGTCGGTGGTCATGTCGAGCGGCGTTCCGGTCGTGATCAGGAAGGTCGCCTGCTTGCCCGGCTCCAGGGAGCCGACGCGGTCGTCGAGCCCCAGGAACTCCGCGGGGTTGATCGTCACCGCCTTCAGCGCCTCCTCCTCGGACAGCCCGAAGGCGACCGCCACGCCCGCCTCGAAGGGCAGCCGGTTCGAGTACAGCGACCCCGAGCCGCCCGAAATCGCGAAGCGGACCCCCGCCTCGTGCAGCCGCGCCGGCATCGTGTAGGCGCCGTCGTAGCCCTCGTATTGCCGCCCGGGGGCGGCCATCGTCGAGGTCAGGATCACAGGGATGTCCTCGGCGACCAGGCGGTCGGCCACGTGGATGGCGTCCTGCCCGCCGCGGATGACGATGCGGAGATCCTCCTCCTGCGCCCAGGTGATGGCATCGTTGATCTGTGCCGCGCCATCGGCCGCGACCACGACGGGAAGGACCCCGTCGATGACCGGGATCATCGCCGCGTAGCGGGAGTCGCTGCGCACCTCCTCACCCGCGGCAACCGCGTCGCGATAGGCCCGGGCTTCGGCGAAGAAGTCCTTGAGCTGCTGGACCTGTTCCTCGTAGCTCGGCCGGTCCGCGCCCTGCTGGCCGAACCTGAAGCCGCCGAACCCGCGGAACCTGCGGGGGTTGGGGTTCGGCCAGTTCACGTTGAGCGCCGCGGCCGACTGAATCGACATCTCCTCCCAGCTCCACCCCTCCAGCGCGAGCGCCGACGACATGCCGGAGACGAGTCCGCCACCCGGTGTCGTGAGCGTCGTGAGGACACCGGCCGAGCGCGTCGTGCCGATATGACGGCTCTCGGCGTTCACGGCCACGTCGGCGCGCACGTTCGGATTGAAGTCGCCCAGTTCGTTGACGTCGTTGGAGACGCCGACCGCGCCGATCTCGGCGATTCCCACCGTGCTGTAGGCGTCGATGAGCCCGGGATAGATGTGCTTGCCCGTTGCGTCGACCACGCGGGTGCCTGCCGGGATGTCCACGTCGGCGCCGATCGCGGTGATCAGCCCGTTCTCCAGCAGGATCGTCCCGTTCTCGATCACACCGCTGGTGACGGTGTGGATGGTCGCGCCCCGCAGGGCCACGGGCTCGGACTGCGGCGGCACCGTCATCCGTACCTGCGCCCCCAGTGTTGCCGGCGCCATCGCCCACAGGACCGCCACGGCCACGCCCGCCATTCCCAACACCCGTGACCGGGTGCCCGTAATCGCTGGTTGTTGCATCCTGGTCATCAGTTTCTCTCCATATCGACGTTCCGGCCGCCGTTGCCCTCTGCGGACAGGATGGCCTGGATGAGTTGTGTGCGTTCCTGTGCGATCCGGTCCCTCATGGCCGCGTCCTCCTCGAGCGAGAAGTACCGTCGGCCGTCGATCCACGTCTGTTCGGCCCGCGTGAACTGCGACAGCGGGTTGCCGCTCCAGATCACGAAGTCCCCGTCCTTGCCGGGCTCCAGCGAACCCACCCGGTCCTCGATCGCCATCGCCCGGGCCGACCCGTTGGTCACCGTCGAGAGCGCCTGTTCGGGCGTGAGCCCGGTGCGGAGCAGCTTGCCCGCTTCCCAGTTCATGCGGCTGGCGATCTCGCTGTTGTCGGAGTGCAGCGAGGTCACGACGCCGGCCTCGATCAGGATGCGGGCGTTGTAGATCGTCGCGTCATAGGCCTCCATCTTGAAGGCGCCCCAGTCGCTCCAGACGACCGCGGCGACCCCGGACGCGGCGAGTTCGGGCGCAATCTTGTAGGCCTCGACACCGTGCTGCAGCGTCTGGACCCGGAAGCCGAACTCCTCCGCCAGCCGCACGAGCGCGAGGAACTCGTCCGCGCGGTATCCGTGCGACGATATGAGCAGCTCCTGGTCGAGGATGTCCAGGATCGCCTCCATGCGCAGGTCGCGCCGAGGGGGCAGTCCCTCCCCGGTCTCCTCCCACCGCTGCCACTCGCGCTCGTAGTCGCGCGCGGCCATGAAGTGGTCGCGGATGATCTCCTGCGTCCCCATGCGGGTGTCGGGGTAGCGTCCCTGGCGCCGCTTCGGGTTCTCGCCCAGCGCGAACTTCACCGTGCGGGGCGCGTTCTCCAGCTTGAGGTCCTCGGGCAGCGAGCCCCAGCGCATCTTCACGAAGACGTTCTCGCCCCCGATGGGATTCGCCGAGCCGTGCTTGATGTGCGCGGTGGTGAGCCCGCCCGCCACCTGCCGGTACATCCAGATGTTGTTGTGGGTGACGACGTCGCCCATGCGCACCTCGGGGACGATCGCGAAGCCGCTCTCGTTGACGGCGCTCACGCCCGAGTGGATGTGCGGATCGATCAGCCCCGGCGTGACATGCTTGCCTGTAGCGTCGATCTCGACCGCGCCGCCCGGCGCGTCGAGATCCATGCCGACCGCCTCGACCCTGCCGGCGCGCACCAGGACATCGGCGCCCTCGAGCATGCCCTGCGGTCCCTGGGTCCAGACGGTCGCGTTGCGCACCACCACGGCGGCCGGCTGCTCCGGAATCGAGGATCGGCCGTAATCCATCATGGGCCGGATGAACGGGAGGTCGATCTCGGGCACGTCCATCGCCACGGTGCCGCGCGCCGGACCCTCGAAGCCCTCCGTGCGGGTTCCGCGGAAGGATGGGTCCGCCCCGTTGGGCAGCGAGGTCCATCCGTAGAATTCGTCGCCGCGGACGGAACCGGACAGCAGCGCCGTGCCTTCGTAGCCCAGCTCTTCGCCGTCGAAGCGAGCCTCGATGCGACCCGTCTCGGTCACGACGCTGGCCGACGCAAGTGGGATTCGCACTCCTTCGGCGGCTCCCGGCTCAACCGCGAGGTCGATGTGGCCCCGCAACCGGTTGACCGTCCCCTCGAGCGTCAGGATCGCGTCGAAGCCCCATTCGTCGGTGGAAGCGATCCGCCACGTGCCGCGCGGATCGATCTGGGCGGGCCGGGTCACGCCGTACACCCTGCCCCGGACCCACACATCGCGCACTGTCGCCTCTTCGGTGAAGAGGTCGCCCTCGGTGACGACCAGGTTCGCAACCTTGCCCGCCTCGATCATGCCGTGCGTGCGGGCCACCCCGAGCCACTCCGCAGGCGTCGTGGTGAGCGCCGCGAGCGCGTCTTCGGGCGAGAGGCCGCGCGCCACGGCGACGCGCAGGTTCGGCAGGAAGTCGTTCAGGGAGGACATCCCGTCCGTGGTGATGGCGAATCGCACCCCGGCGTCCGCCAGCTGGGCCGGACCGGTGGGAGCGAGATACCAGTCGCGCAGATCGGCGAGCGAAGCGTTGAGCGCGGCCTCGGGATCGTCGACATCAGGGGCGTCCGGAAAGTCCAGGGGCACGATCAGCGGCTCGCTCCGTCCCCGCAGCACGTCGATGATCCGGTACTCATGACCGTTCCCGCGGTACCAGGCCTGGAGCCCGAACTCCGACGCCAGGCGGTTGGCCCGGAGGTATTCCTCCTCGCCACCGGTCTCGAAGATGACCGGCTGGCCGCCCTGCACGGCGTCTCCAAGCGCCGCGAGGGCTTCACTCGTCTCCGGAGGGAGGAAGGCCCGGCCGCTCGACTCGTACGCATCCCAGGCGCGCATGTACCAGTCGGCGTCCATGAGGGTCTGTTTCATGAGCGCGATCGTACCCATCGCGGAGTTCGGGTACGATCCGCCCAGTTCGAGGGAGCGCCGGAACCCTATCGCCTGGGCGACATCCGGCCGGAGCACCCGCTCACGCACGCCTTCATCCCCGAGAGTGACCACCGAGGCCGTGCCCCGGAAGATCCCTTCCTTGGGAACCACCAGCGCCGTGCCGAACCCCTGCGAGCGAAGCGCGGCGCGCCGGTCTTCGTCGTCAGCCAGGTTCCGGGTGGTGGAAAACCACGCCCTCACCTGCGGATTCCAGTGCGTGGGCCCGATGTCACCGCCTTCCGGCACCGCGTCCATCTCGAGATCGGCGTGGGCGTCGATAAAGCCAGGGTAGACGGTGAGCCCGTCGAGGTCCCACACCCGGGCACCAGCCGGCGCCTCCATGCCCCGTCCCACCGCCTGGACCAGGCCGTCGCGTATCACGATTGTGGCGTCGTCGAGGACCTGACCGGGCCCCGTCACGACCCTGGCTCCCACCAGGGCGTGGTATCCGGTGCCGTTGTCGCGCATGCCCTCGACGGGCTGCGTCCGACTCGCTTGCTGGGCTCCGGCGCCGGTCACCATGACCGCCGCGAACCCGATTGTGCAGAGTGTCGCCCTCACGAAATCCCTCCCATTGTTGTTGCTGCGTGCACGCTTCCACCACGGAAAGGAATACTGCGCATGTCCCAACCTCTCAAGCTTGAGCGCCGCGGCCGCGTGCTGGAGATCACGCTCGACCGGCCCAAGGCAAACGCCATCGACGCCGCGACGAGCATCCTCATGGGCGAGGTGTTCTGCGACTTTCGCGACGACGACAGCCTATGGGTCGCGATCCTTACCGGCGCTGGCGACCGGATCTTCTCGGCGGGCTGGGACCTCAAGGCCGCGACCGAAGGCGAGCACGAACGGATGGACTACGGGCCCGGGGGTTTCGGCGGAATCACCGAACTCTGGGACCTTCACAAGCCGGTCATCGCGGCCGTGAACGGGCTCGCCGTGGGCGGGGGATGCGAGCTGATGCTGGCCGCGGACCTGGTGGTGGCCAGCGAAGAGGCCGAGTTCTGGTATCCGGAGGCTCGCCTGGGCAATATGGCGGACGCGGGCGGCGTGCAGCGCCTTCCGCGCAGGATCCCGGTGAACGTGGCGATGGAGATGCTTATGACCGGGCGGCGGATGTCGGCCGACGAGGCGCATCGCCGGGGACTGGTGAACTGGGTCGTCCCGCGCGGCGATGTGCTGGCCAGGGCACGCGAGGTGGCCGAGGGCCTGGCGCGCAGCGCGCCGCTTTCCCTGTGGGCGATCAAGGAGGTCGTGCGCGGAACCCAGGGCGTGTCAGTCCGAGACGCGTTCCGCGCCCTGCACGCGCGAGAGTTCCCGACCTACGAGCGGATGCTTGCATCGGAGGATCACGCGGAAGGACCCCGGGCATTCGTGGAGAAGCGGGAGCCGGAGTTCAGGGGACGGTAGGCGCGACCGCGAGGCGCGGGTTACCGATCGGTGCCCGCGCCGGAAATCCCGCCCGGAACCAGTCTCCTGCCGGCCACATGCTGCCCCGCCTCGGGATCGAACCGAATACCCCACACGTGTGTGTCGGTCGCATCGAAGGGATAGAAGGACCTCGGGACCAGGATTCGTCGGGGCGCAGTATTGTCTCCGCCAGGCCGCACGGCGTACCAGACGTCCAGCGTGTCGCCCGGTTCCTCGTGATTCCTGATCCACAACTCCCCGTTGGACATGGCTTCCGTGTCCATGACGGCCGGATGGTGGTCGGGCACGTACAGGGCTTCCTCCACCAGAATCCGGGCATCGTCGAGCGACAGCGCCCCGACGGTTCCTGACACGGCGCGCGCCTCCGCCTCCAGCGCCGCGTCTACATCGCCGGACAGCAGCGGGATCGGCTCGAAGCGAAGGCGCCGCGACCAGATCGTGTCGCCGTCGGCCGATATCTCGCTCAGTTCGATCAGTCCCGGATCGGTCCGGCTCTCGTGCGTGACCAGCAGGGTGTTCGCGTCTGCCCGGGGATCGAGCTGGTCCGCATTCCCGAAGGGCTGGTTCGCGTGCAGTGACCAACCGAAACCGCTCTCGCTCGGCCGGATGTCCAGATCCCGGTTCCCGATGTCGAGCACGGCCAGCGAGTCAAAGTCCCACCCGTCCTGCCCCTGCTCAAGCCGCAGGACGGGAGCCTTCAGGATCGGATCCTCTCCGAACCAGCCCGCACGCACGCCGTTGGGAATCCTGAGGGACACGACGAACGCCCCGCCCGGCAACATCAGCTCCGGTCGCAGCCGGAAACGGTTGAAGCCGACTGCCGCGGGAAGGGACACCGTTTGCCGATGCTGTCCGTCCTCGCCAAAGACCGCGAAGGCGTTGCCGTCACGGAGCTGGAATCCGCCGTCGTGCAACTCGATCCTGTCGGGCGAACCGAACTCGCTGTCCTCCTCCTCCCATCCCACCTCATGCAGCAGAGTGCCCTCCGGGGACCAGACCGTCAGCCGCTCGCGGCCCTGGTCCAGCACATGGACGCGCGCCCCGTCGCCCCCGATGCGCAGTCCGGTCACGCGCCCGAAGGCCGCGTTCCCCTCAACCAGACCGCCGATTTCGTACTCGGGCTCCGTGTGCCAGGGGTCGGCCGCGTCCATTTGGACGGCGCGGTCGAAGTCGCAGGCGGCAAGCCCGAGCGCCGCGACGAGCGAGAAGGGCAGGGTCCCGCGGCCTGGAAACAACACCCGGCGATCTCCGGAAGCATTCGGATGGTCAAGCACAGTGGACATAATCTAAATCCCCTTGCTCCGATTCGGCAGAATGCTACGATAGCACCTCCCTCGAACCGCCAACGGACATGGCCGAAGACACCCTTTTCTCGAAGATCGTGCGGGGTGAGATCCCCGCGGACATCGTCTACCGGGACGACCTGGTGACCGCTTTCCGGGACATCCGTCCCCTTGCGCCCACCCACGTCCTGATCGTGCCGAACGAGACAATCCCCACGCTCGCGGACGTCACCGGCGACGACGAGGCGGTGCTGGGCCGCATGCTGCGCGTGGCCGCCGACATCGCCGCAAACGAGGGAATCGCCGACGGCGGCTACCGCGTCATGATCAACTGCCGGGACCACGGGGGGCAGGAAGTCTACCACCTTCACCTGCACCTTCTGGGAGGGCGGCCGCTGGGCGGCATGCTGCGGCGATAGCACAATGCGTGGCCGGACCGCTCTCGTACTGGTGCTCCTGTCGTCCGCGGCCGCGCCGGCTTCTGCACAGTCCCCGCGCGCCCTTGACCGTGTCCTGGCGTTTCCGGCACCGATCGCCGGCGAAGAGTTGCAGGCCGACCGGGGCGCGGCGGGCGTTTGGCACCGCATCCGGAAGCTGACCACCACCGCAAGCATCCTGCACGTCACGGCGCATCCCGACGACGAGCACTCCGGCATGCTCGCCCTCGCCAGCCGGGGCTTGGGCGCCCGCACGGCCCTCCTCAGCCTGAACCGCGGCGAAGCCGGCGCCAACGCGATCGGGCCCGAGCTCTTCGACGCCCTCGGGCTGATCCGGACCCGCGAACTGGTTCTTTCGGGGCGCTACTACGGCCTGGACGACCTCTACTTCACCACCGCGGTCGACTATGGCTATTCGAAGTCGGTCGAGGAAGCGTTCCGGAGCTGGGACCGGGAAGCCGTGCTGGAAGACATGGTCCGGGTGATCCGGCTGAACCGGCCGCTTGTGGTCGTGTCGCGCTTCCACGGGTCCCGGCGCGATGGCCACGGTCATCATCATGCGGCCGGTCTGCTCACGCCCGAAGCCGTCGCCGCGGCGGCCGACCCCGCACGTTTTCCCGAGCAGATCGGGCGGGAGGGTCTGAGGCCGTGGCGCGTGCTCCGGGTGTTCCGGGGCGGCGTGCGTGTGGACGAGCCGCATCATGTGGAGGTGAGGGACGCGTACAGCCCCCTGCTGGGCATGTCGTACCAGCAGTGGGCGAGCCTGGGCCTGAGTCTGCAGCGATCGCAGACGTCAGGGAGGGTTCGGGCCGGGGGCGGGCGGGTGTACCGGTATGAGAGGCTGGGGACCGGCAACGCGGATGAGGTTGCCACGGACTTTTTCGTGGGTCTGGACACGAGCCTGCCGGGCCTGCAACGGCTGCTGGGCGAAGAGGCGGGGGACGGGGTCGCCGGGGCACTCACGGATCTTCAAGCAATCATCGACGGCGTTGTTCGGGACTTCGACTTCAACGCGCCGGAACGATCGGTGCCGGAACTGCTGCGTGGACGCGAGCTGCTGAGCGCCTGGGTCGGGCGGGCGGCGGTGACCCCGGAGGTGAGCTTCCACCTGGCGGTCAAGCAGCGGCAGCTCGAAGAGGCGATCCTCGCCGCGGCGGGCGTGAGGGTGCAGGCGGTGCTGGAGAGCGACACCGAGGGCGCCGTGGTGGCGCCGGGTGAGGAGGCGGACGTGGCCCTGCGCATCGAGAGCGTGCTGCCGTACTGGGAGAGACCCCACGACACCGGGATCGTGCTGGGTCGGGATACTCTGGCCTGGACGACCCACCGCTGGGAGCGGGGCGCGGGCCCCGACCGGGGCGACACGGCACCCGGAGCAGCGGAGCAGCCGACTCGAACCGCGCACGTGTTCGAGGACCGGCTCGGGTTCCGCGTTCCGTCCGAGGCCGCCGTCGCCGGCCCCTACTTCACCCGGTCCGGGCTAAGCGAAAACCACTATGTGGTCAAGGACTCGGCGGACCTGCACCTGCCGTGGCGCGGCGCTGCGCTCCGCGCGGTGATCGCTACGGACCAGGAGGGCCTCGTCGCGACCGTGCCCGTGACGGGATCGGTGCCGCGTTTGCCGTACGGGTCCGTCGCGCGGCGCGTGGACGTGGTGCCGCCGCTGTCCGTGGGCGTGACCCCGGCCGTGCGGATTGTGACGGAGGGTGGAGACGAGGGCGGGCCGCGGGGCGAACCGATCGAAGTTCTCGTCCGCCTGGAGGCCAATGCACCGGATGTTTCCGCCGAAGCCGAACTTGAGCTTCCCGCAGGCTGGACGGCGATGCCATCGTCGATTCGGCACGACTTCCGAAGCCGCGGCGAGGTGTTCGAGGCTTCCCTCACAATCCGCCCTCCGCCAGGCTGGAGCGGCGACGCGGCAATCGTGGCGGTTGCGCGGATCGTGGCTGGTGATGCCGAAACCGCGGGCCCCGACCGGCAAACCGGCGCCCCACGGGAGTACCGGTCCGCCTACCAGCTCATCGACCACCGCGACCTGCCGCTTGCACGGCTCGGGGTCCCGGCCCGCACCCTGGTCCGTTCCATCGAAGTCGCTTCCCTGGATGGCATTTCGGTGGGCTATGCAATGGGCGTGGGGGACGAGGTGCCAGCCGCGATCGAGGCCCTCGGCGCAACGGTGACGCTGCTCGACGAGGCGGCCCTGACGGGCGGCGATCTCGACGCGTTTGACGCGATCGTCGTGGGCACGCGCGCATACGCCGTGCGCCGGGATCTGGTCGAGAACAACCGTCGCCTGCTCGACTACGCCCGCCGCGGCGGCAACCTGGTCGTTCTCTACCAGACCCAGGAGTTCGTGCCGTCCGAGATGGCGCCGTATCCGGCCTCCCTGCCCCGCAGCGCAGAGGAGGTCTCGGAGGAAGACGCACCCGTGCGGCTGCTGGCCCCTTCCCACGCGCTGCTCTCGGCCCCGAACCGCATCTCGGAAGCCGACTTCGACGGCTGGCTGGAGCAACGCGGCTCGAAGTTCTTCGCCGAGTGGGATCCGGCGTACATACCGCTCGTCGAGACGCGCGACACCGGCCAGGAGCCGCAGCGCGGAGTATGGCTGACGGCTTCGGTCGGAGAGGGACACTACAGCTATGTGGCGCTGGCCCTGCACCGGCAATTGCCCTACGGCGTGCCCGGCGCCTACCGCATCCTGTCAAACGTGCTGTCGCCGCGACCGGCCGGTCGATGAATCCGCCGCGATGGCCGCACCGCTCTTCCTCCCCGGCTGATCCCGCCCCGTGACCCTTACAGCCATTGACTGGATCGTCGTCGCCGCATACGGCGCGCTGACACTCGCCATCGGGCTGCGCCTTGCACGACGGGCGGGACGTAGCGTCGAGGACTTCTTCGTGGCTGGCCGGTCCCTTCCCTGGTGGATTGCCGGCACGTCGATCGCGGCCACCTGGTTCGCCAGCGACGCGCCACTCGCCACCGCTGCGCTCGTCCGACGCCAGGGAGTCTTCGGCAACTGGCTTTGGTGGTACGAGGCGGCCGGCATCCTGATGCTGACCTTCTTCTATGCCCGGCTGTGGCGGCGCGCCGGGATCCTGACCGACGCCGAGTTGATCGAGCTTCGTTACGGCGGCGCCCCCGCCCGGATCCTGCGCGGGTTTTCGGCCGTGTACCAGGGTCTGGTCAAGAACGCGGTGGTCATGGGTTGGGTGATGCTGGCAATGGTCAAGTTCGCCAACGTCCTGCTCGGATGGGACGCCGCGCTGACCCTCTCGGTGTGCGTCGGCCTCGCCCTTGTGTACACTGTCGCGTCCGGTCTCTGGGGCGTCGTGGTAACCGACATGCTGCAGTTTGTGGCGGGGATGCTGGGGTCGATCACCCTGGCTGGCATCGTGCTGGCGCGTTTCGGCGGTCCGGCCGCGATGGCAACCGCCGTCCGTGAGGCCCCGACAGCGCCCCCGGGTGCGCTCGATCTGGTGCCAGGCGCGGCGAACGCGTCTTCGCTCGAGGTGCTGTCGTTCCTGTGCCTGATCCTGATCCTGTGGATGAGGAGCGGACAGGGCGACGGTTACGTGGCGCAACGCCTCTTCGCCACCCGCGACGAACGGCAGTCGGTGATGGCATCGCTCTGGTTCGCGTTCGCGGGAACGGTGCTGCTCACGTGGCCGTGGATCGTGGCCGGGCTCGGCTCGCTGCTGGTGTTCCCCGCGGGGCCCGGTGCCGACCCGGCGCTCATGGCCGACCCCGAGCTCGCCTATCCCATGATGATCCGCGAACTCATGCCCACCGGCCTGCGCGGCCTCATGGTCGCGACCTTCCTCGCCGCCTTCATGAGCACGATGGACACGCACCTGTGCTGGGGTGCCTCGTACATGGTGAACGACGTGTACCGCCGCTTCGTGAGGCGCGACGCGACCGAACGCCACTACGTGACCGCATCGCGGGTGGCGGTGGCCGGACTCGCCGTGCTGGCCGCCCTTGTCGCCTGGCAGATGGAGTCGATCCAGCGGGGATGGATCTATATCATAGAGTTGACCGCGGGCGTCGCAGTGGTGTGGCTGCTCAGATGGTATTGGTGGCGGGTGAATGCCTGGGCGGAGATTGCCGCCATGGCGGGCTCGGTGGTGCTCGCGAACGGGCGCGCGTTGCTCGGCGCGGCGCAAGCCGCCATTCCCTTGCCCGCGCCGGTGCTGGACATGGCGGCCAGATTCTACGCCCCCGAGATGGACCTCGTTCGCGCGGTGGTCATCCTCATCACCTGCACGCTGCTCTGGTTGCTTGTGATTCGTTTCACAAACCCCGAAAGGGACGAAGTCCTGGAACGCTTCCACCGCCGCGTGCGCCCCGGCGGGTGGTGGGCACCGGTGGCCGCGCGAACGGGCGTGGTGTCGGCCGATCCACCCGCCTCGCGCATGTGGACGGGCTTCGTCCTCGGCGGGCTGTTCGTGTACGGCAGTCTGCTCGGGATCGGATGCATGCTCACCGGCCGAGCCGGATTCGGCCTGCTGCTGCTGGTCGTGTCCATGGCCGCAGCGGTCGCGACCGTGCGCCTCGCGGACGCGGACAACCCCTCCCCCAACCCATGAAGATCGTCCTCGTCGGCGCCGGCAGCCGCGAATTCGGCCCCGCGTCCATTCGCGACATTCTCCTCAGCGACCCCCTCTGCGACGGCGGGGTCGAGATCGCCCTCGTCGACATCGACCCGTCCGGCCTGCCCCGCGCGCAGGCCTACGCCGAAGCCGTCGCGGAGCGCCTGGGCCGCTCCGCCACCGTGTCCGCCTCGACCCGCCTGGCCGACGCCCTTCCCGGCACGGACGCCGTCATCCTCTCCATCGAGATCAAACGCTACTTCTACTGGGCGCAGGACTTCCATCTCCCCCGGAGCTTCGGCTTCCGCCAGATCTACGGCGAAAACGGCGGTCCCGGCGGGCTCTTCCACGCGCTCCGCAACATGGGTCCGACCATCGAGGTCGCGCGCGCCATGGAGACCCACTGCCCCGACGCGTGGCTCGTCAACTACACGAACCCGCTCACCAAGCTCTGTGACGCCGCCACGCGCCTGACCGACATTCGTACGGTCGGCCTCTGCCACGGCGTCTTTCACGGGGTCGAGCAGATGGCGCGTCTCCTGGAACTGCCGCCCGACCGCCTCGACGCGCGCGCCAGCGGACTGAACCACTTCTCATGGTTCGAATCCGTCACGGATCGGGAGACGGGCGAAGACCTCTACCCGCGCCTCACCGAACGCGAGCGCGCGGCCGACTGGCTGCACGACTGGGACGAAATCGCGCTCAGCCGCACGCTCTTCCGGGTTTTCGGGCGCTTCCCCAGCCCCGGCGCCAACCATATCGGCGAATACATCCGCTGGGCGGGCGACTTCCTCGCCAGCAGTACGCTGCAGTTCTTCTACGACCCCGCCGAGGGCCACCCCTGGGAGACGGCCCAGGTCCCCACCTGGATCTACAACCTCGGGGACAACCCCACCGAGGCGCCGCTGTTTCCGGACAAGCGCCGCGAGCGGGCGCGCCGAAGTCGGGAGGAGCGGGCGGGCGAGGTCGAGCAGCCGCCCCTTGTCCCCTCCGGCGAACTCGCCGCACCTCTCCTCGAAGGCGTCCTGTGCGGTGAACAACGCCATCTCGACGCGGTCAATGTTCCCAACACCGGCTGCGTCCCGGGGCTGCCACGAGGCGCGGTCGTAGAGGTCCCCGCAACGGCCGACCCGTCCGGCCTCCACCCCATGCAGATGAACCGCCTCCCCGAAGGCGTGCTCGCCCTGCTGCGCACCCAGACCAGCATCAACCGGCTGCTCGTGGACGCGTTCGACTCTGGCTCGCGCCAACCCCTGCTTCAGGCGCTGCTTCTGGATCCCACGACCGAGTCCTACCGGCAAGCGGTCAACCTCATCAATGAGATGTGCCGGCTACAGGAGGACGTGCTGCCGGCGTTGGAGTGGTAGGTTGGCTCGCGCACCGGTCGCCGGGGCCCCGAGCCGGACTTCCGGTTTGCACGATATAGCCAAAATAGCTACTATAGCTACATGAAAGAGATCACCGCCAAGGACGCCAAGAACCGCTTTGGCCGCCTCCTCGAATCCGCCCAGCGAGCACCGATACGGGTCACCCGGAACGGAAGACCCGTTGGAGTGATGATGTCGATGCAACAGTTCGAACGGCTCCGGGGCGCTGCCTGGGAGCGGCTGAGTGCCACGATGGATGCTCTGGGCCGAGAAGCATCCGCGGGTGGCCTCACCGACGCAAAGCTGGAGGCGCTTCTGGCCGATGAAAGTTGACCGGGTCGTTCTCGACACGAACGTCCTGATCAGCGCCGCGCTCGGGCCAGGCAGTCCGCCTCGCGCGGCGATCGATGGCGTCCGCGCTGCCAACGGCGTCCTGCTCTTCTCCGACGAGTCCTTCGACGAACTGCAAAGCCGTCTTCTCCGGCCCAAATTCGATCCATACGTTGGACGAAAGGGTCGGTTGGTGTACCTGGCGCAGCTCAAGGCCGTCTCGGAATGGGTTTCGATTACGGGTGCAAAGTTGGGCTGTCGCGATCCCGAGGACGACAAGATCCTTGAGACCGCCCTCATGGGTGACGCCGATTGCGTGGTAACCGGAGACCGGGATCTACTTCAGATGTCTGCGTTCAGCGGCATCCCGATTGTGAACCCGGCAACCTTTCTCGGACGGCTCGGGCGGGAATAGGCACCGACAGCCCTCAGTCCCTCAGAACCCCAAACGTCACCCGCGACGGATAGCTCGGACCGCGGTGCACGGTCTGCGACGCAACCACGTAGTCCTCCGGGCTCGCCGTGTACGTGTTGACGAACTGCTGCGGATTGCGGTCGTACGCCGGGAACCACGTACTCTGCACGTGCACCATGATCCGGTGACCCGCACGGAAGGTGTGATACCGGTCCCGCAGGTCGATGTGGATCGGTGTGACCTCGCCGGGCACCATCGCCTCCGGGTGTTCCAGGCTGTTGCGGAAGCGGCCGCGCATGATCTCGCCCGCCAGATGCATCTGGTAGCCGCCCATCGGCACGTCGCAGAAGCGCGAATCCGGGGCGTCGTCGGGGTAGACGTCGATCACCTTCACGATCCAGTCCGAATCGGTGCCGGTCGTCGACACAAAGATGTCGGCCAGGATCGGACCCGCGATCGTGAGGTCCTCTGCGAGCGGCTCCGACTGATACACCAGCACGTCCCGCCGCGCCGAGGCGAAGCGCTGGTCCTCGACCTTCCAGAGGTGCCCCAGCGTCGTGCGCTCCTCCGCCGAGAATGGAACGGGGTTGGCGGGGTCGCTGACATAGCTGTCCGAGCCACCCGGGCCCGACGGCGGATCGAAGGACAGCGTCCGCTCGCCCCCCAGATACACCGACAACGGCTCGACGCCCGCCGGAGGCCAGGTCTCGTGCGTGCGCCACTCATTCGACCCGGTCTCGAACACGAACGCCTCGGGAGGATCCCAGCCCTCCGCACCCCGCAGATGGTGCTCGAAGAAGGGGAACTGCATCTCGCGCTGGAAGGTCACCGAGGTCCGGTCCGTGAACTCGACGCATCCCAGGTGGTCGCCGAGCATGCGTGACCACCCGCCATGCAGCCAGGGACCCGCCGCCAGCACGTTCTCGGTGCCCGGATTCTCCGCCTCGATCGTGCGGTAGATCGACATCGGACCATAGAAGTCCTCGGTGTCGAACCACCCCGCGACGTTCAGGATCGGGTGCCCGATGCCGCGCAGGTGCGGAAGCGCGTTCTGCCGCTGCCAGTACTCGTCGTAGGTATCGTGCTCGATGAAATCGTTCCAGGCCGGGACATCGCCATGGAAGTACAGGTCGTCGATGTTGGCGGCCGATCCCGCAGCCAGAAAGAAGTCGTAGCCGGAGTCGGTGCCGTAGTCGAAGGCACCCTCCCGCGCGTCGGTGGGCGCATCTCGCCTGCGTGCGTTTCTGGCGAGCCAGGAGAAGGCGTACATGACCCTGAAGGCGCCGTTGTGGTGCCAGTCGTCCCCTATGAACATGTCGGAAGGGGAGGCTTGAGGAGACGACGCTACGAGCGCCGGATGCGCATCCACCATACCCATCACGGTCTGCCAGCCCGGGTACGAGATCCCCCACTGCCCCACCCTGCCGTTGTGCCCACCGAGGTTCGCGAGCGCCCACTCGATCGCGTCGTAGTTGTCGGTGCTCTCGTCGACCGTGGCAGGCCCCTTGGGCTTCGGCGCGAGCGGGCGGATGACCTCGAATTCGCCCTCCGAACGGAACTTGCCGCGCACGTCCTGGAAGACGAACACGTACCCCGCCCGGTCGAACTCGGCGGTCGGCCCGAGCGGGTTGCGGTACTCGCCGGGCCCGTACGGCGCGATCGAGTAGGGCGTGCGGAACAGCATGACCGGCACGGGTTCGGTCGCAAAGCGCGGCGTGTAGACGATCGTGTACAACTCGATCCCGTCCCGCATGGGGACCATGTGCTCGCTCTTGTCGTAGTTGTTCTCGAGCCAGGCCAGGTGTGCCGGGTCGCCACCGTTCGCCGCCTCGCGGGTGCGCTCCCAGCCCGCATCTCCCGCAGGCGCACCGGGTGAATCGCAGGCCCAGGCGCCGAGGACCAGCAGGAAAGCGACCCTGGTTCTCATCAGCCTGACAGCTCTCCTCTGCAGTGGGGCACGTTTCACAATGCTAGCCGGGTGCCGGTGCGATTTCCAGCAGAATGCCGGTCGTTGCCGTCCGGAGCCAGTCCGCCGATCGTCGTCCTATCTCCAGTCCTCTTCCGGTTCGTCCCAGGTCTGGGCCCAGAACTCGTCCTCTTCGGCCCTCGCCCGCTCCAGGTCCACCGGCTCGACATCTTCCGCGTCTACTCTGCCGAGCGTCTCGATTTGACGGACGATCTCATCCGTGACCCCGCTCCGGGTCCGGTGACGCAGCCGGTGTCGAACCCTCCAGCCGACCACGGCCACGAGCACCGCGAGCGCCACGAACAGATATCCGGTCACTGCTCCTCCATGCTCCTGAAACGGGTTGCGTTCATCCCGAAGAGCCGCCCGTGAAGCGGCCGCCGGAGAGGTGCCAGGCCAGGGATTTCCACACGGCTGAAGCCATGCTAGGTTCGGGACACATGAGCACAACACACCTTCAAGTCAAACCCGTCACCCCCGTGATCGGCGCCGAGATCTGCGGGCTGGACCTCGACGACGTCAGCGATTCCGACTTCCGGCTGATTCACGACGCCCTGATGGAGCACTGCGTCATCTTCTTCCGCGACCAGGACATCTCGATCGAAAGCCAGAAAGAGCTCGGGGCGCGCTTTGGCGAGTTGGTCGCGCACCCCAACGACCCCGGCGTCGACGGCCACCCCGAGGTGATGCCGATTCACGCGGACGAAAACTCGCGCCGTGTCGCCGGCGAGCAATGGCACTCCGACGTCTCGTGCGATCCGCTGCCGCCCATGGGGTCGATCCTCCGGCTCCACACGGTGCCCGAGACGGGGGGCGACACGCTCTTCGCGAACATGTACGCGGCCTACGAGGCGCTTTCGGAGCGGATGCGGGCGTTTCTCGACGGGCTTACCGCGGTGCACGACGGCGGGCCGTACTATCGGGAGACGAACCGGATTATCGGCCGCGACGACGGAGGGCGCAGCTATCCGTCGGCGGAGCACCCGGTGGTGCGCACCCACCCGGTCACAGGCCGCAGGGCACTCTTCGTGAACCCGATGTTCACGCAGTACATCGTGGGCCTGCCTCCGGCGGAGAGCCGCGGAGTTCTGACCTTGCTGTACGAGCATGTCGCGCGCCCGGACTTCCAGTGCCGCTTCCGCTGGCGGAGGAACTCGATCGCGTTCTGGGACAACCGATGCGCGCAGCACCACGCGATCTGGGACTACTGGCCGGCGACGCGGTCGGGGTACCGTGTGACGATCCGGGGGGAGGCGCCGGTCTGAGCGGTCCGCCCCTTCCCGCCCGTCACCACTCGAACACCGCAGCATCCCGGTTCAACTGCAGCACCAGCACATCCGGGTCGATCACCACGCGCTCGGGCTCGAAGGCCGCGCGAATCACGAACTCGGCCGACTCCCCCGCACCCAGTTCCACCTCGGTGCGCGCGTCGCGGTAGTCCTCGTTCACCACGGTGCGGCTCCCGTCATCCCCCTCATCCGACCACCGCTCGCCCGCGACCGCGCCCACCTGCACGCGCATCCGGCCGGTCCCCGCGTTCTCGACCGTCCCCCGCACCACCCACTCGCCGCCTTCCTGCACCCTGGTCACGTCGGAGAACCTGTACTCGGGCACCACCACGTCGAAGAACCACTGCTCGGTGAACGCATCGAACGCCGCCGTGTCGGGCGCGAAGTCCCGCAGCACCGCCAGCATGTCCTGAATCACGGGGAAGTCCGAGTCCGGGTTGTACTTCGCGATGAACGCCTGCAGCCCGGCGAGCAGGTTCTCCCGCCCCATCTCCTGCTGCAGCATCCACGGCACCCAGCCGCCCTTGTCGTACGTGACGGTTCCGTCCCCGGACCGGGTCCCGTCGATCTTGACCATCGGACGCTCGGAGTCCACGAAGCGCTGGTCCCCGTACATCTGCTCCAGCCGCTTGGCGAACTCGATCCGGTAGCGGTCGCCGTAGACCTGTTCGTGCAGGAGCATCGTCGAATAGTGGGACATCCCTTCCGAGAGGATGTTGCCGCCGGGTCCCTGGCCAGGGGTGAGCAGGTTGCCCCACCACTGGTGCGCGGCCTCGTGCGCGACCACCAGAAAGGCGATGTGCGACCTGGGGTCGCTCTTCGCGAGGAAGCCGATCCCTTCGCTGAAGGTGATGTTCGTGGGGAACCCCTGAGCGTACGTCGCGTACGCCGCGAACTCGGAGATCTTGAGCAGGTCCCACGGGAAGGGATAGAACCACTCGGAGTAGTATCTGCGCGCAGCGTCTAGCGCGGCGGACATCTCCTCGATGTTGTAGTCGTGCTCCGGGTGGTAGTAGATCGCGGTGCCGTCACCCTCCTTCACCGCATATCTCCCCGCCACGACGTTGAACAGGACCACGGGGTGGTCGGTCTCCCAGACCACCGTCCGCCTGCCGTCCACAACTTCGTCGCTCACCTTCTGTCCCACCCCGTTTGCCGTGTACTCCTCCGGCAGCGTGATTTGCGTGCGCACGGTGAAGGGCTCGCCGCCCCAGCCGAAGAGCGGCTCGGTTTCGCCTTCGAAGAAGTCGTCCGCGTAGTCTGTCGGCTCGGAAGAGTTGTCGCCGTCCACGCCGATGCCCTCGAGGTAGCCGGGAGTCGGCACGAACGTGGGCGTGAACGCGGTCAGCACGATCCCGGATTCGAGGATGAACTGCCCCTCGCCGCCGGCGCGCCTGCTCATGCCCCGCGGGAACTCGAGGTCGTAGCTGAAGCCGATCGTGAGTGAATCGCCGGGTGCCAGCTCATCTTCGAGCGTGAACACGAAAAGATTGGACCTGTCGTCCGGCTCGTGGGCCTCTCCGTTCAGCGTCCATTCGATGGGATCCCACTGACCGGCCGTGACCGGTATCCGTTCGTACGGATAGTCGCGGTGGTTGTGGAAGGTGTACACGCCCTTCACCGCAGCCGAGCGCTCGCCCGGCTCGAAGTCCAGTTCCACGTCGACGTTGGACACCGACGGCATGTCGAAATCGGTCCAGGTCTGGACGTTCTCGCGCCAGTAGTCCTTGCCCGCCTCCTCGGCGGCCTCTCCCTGCCGGCCCGCCCTGCCCCCGAAGTGGAGCACCATGGCGAGCACGATCGCCGGCGCCGCGAACGGGAGCGCGCGCAGCGCGCCCACAAGCAGGGGCTTCGGCCGGATCCGATGCACAAGCCTCGTCGCGTCGACGTCCCGCCGGCCGAACCACTTCACCGAAAGCGCAACGAGGGGCAGCACGAGGCTGAGGTAGAGGATGCGGTTGAGCAACAGCTCGCGCCCGTTCAGCGAGAACGCACCCAGGTCGCTCCATTGCACGGCGCTCCAGGCAATCCAGTTGAACACCCAGCCGAACGGGTCGTTGAATACCATGCGGTAGATGGTGTAGAAGATCAGCGCCATGCCGACGCCGTACACCGCATAGCGGTTCCGGAACAAGGCGAAGAGCGCCGTCACCAACGCGGTCCAGAAGACGAACGTGGGTATGAGCACGCCGCCCCAGGTCAGAACGAAGGGAACAACATCGAAGCTCACCGGGCTGCCCTGAAAGATCTGGTAGTACGCGATCACGCCCCAGCTGGCGACGACGCCGATGGCAAGGATCAGCCCCGCCACCACGCTGTTGCCCATGGTCTTTCCGAGGAGAATCGAGCCCGTCCCGATTGGCGTCGCGTGGAAGATCCCGGCCAGTCGGCGGCTGCGCTCCTTGTGCAGCGACTCGACTGTGTAGAAGAGGAGCAGCAGGCAGATCAGGAGACTCAGCGTGTTGAGCTGCCGCACGGCCACCGCGCCCGAAGTGAGGAGCAGCCTCGAGTTGAAGGGACCGACAGCGATCACCGTGGCGACGATCGACTGGTACAGGATCAGCGGCACGAAGAGGTACATCCCCGGCCGCATGACCAGTTCCCGCACCTCTTCCCTGCCGATGACCCGGGCCGCCTTCCAGAAGCCGAGCGGCTCGGTAGCCATGTCGAGGTCCCGCAGGGTTGCATCGGCGGAAGAGGGCACGGCGGGTGTCGGCGCGGCGGCGGCGCGGCGGCGGCGAAACCACCGTGATCCGCTTCCGCCCCGGCGCAGCCTCGCGGAGTAGCTAATCGCCGCGCCACTCACGGCGGTCAATCCGATCAGACCGAAAGCGACCCGGCTCAGCAGGAATCCCGCGTCGGGCTGCAGGGCCGCGGTGTTATAGAACTCGACTCCGCGGTCCACCTTCAGAAACGTCTCGTTGAGCCAGCGGTAACCGGACGGGTCCACAAGCATCAGCGCCCGGTTCACCTCGGGGGACAGCCAGTCGGGCGACCAGGTGGTCAGGAAGATGAGCGTGACCAGGAGCACCGCGATGGGGAAGAAGAAGACGATGATGGGCCGGCGCGTCCAGGTACCCAGAAAAAACGGCACTCCCGCGAAGAGCAGAATCTGGGGAAGTCCGAAGAGAATGGTCGGGAACAGGTAATTTCCCAGCGAGAACTCACCGATGTGCCTGGCATCCTCGCCCACCGCAACGATGTGGTTGAACGCCGCGCCGATGCACAGGTAGAGGAGCCAGATGACGAGGAAAACGCCGAGCGCACCAGCGAACTTGCCCCACACGTACTCGCGCGGTGTGAGGCGGGTCGAATGGAAGACCTCGGTGACCTGAAGCTCGAGGTCACGGATCACGACCAGGCCGGCCGCGATGGCGAGGAACCACGCCCCGATCCCCATCACCACCACACACTGAATCATGCTCTGGGCGAAAACGGAAGTCACGTGGGACCGCTCGCCCCCCACGGTCGAGTCGCCCGACGAGATAGTCACAGCCCCTTCGGACCAACCCCAGGCCATGAAAAACAGGACCACGAAGAGGACCCAGTACGCGGGCCGGCGCAGTCCCGAAATCAACTCCCGGCGGGTGATCTCCCACCAGCGCGCGAAGGCGTTCACGAGGCTGCCCCGTTCCCGCCTGCCCCGTTCGCCTGCGCCAGCAGCAGATACGCGTCCTCCAGCGTCGGCGCCACCGATTCGAACCCGTCGGGCACCGCACCCCGTGCCGTTTCCTCCGGAGGCATGTGGACGCGCACCTGGTTGCGTCCCTCGATCAGGATCGCCTGGGTGATCCGGTAGCGGCGCTCGATCTCGGGCAGGTCTTCCTTGGCCACCTCGCCCTGGTAGATCGTCCCGGCAAGCCGATCACGAGCTTCGCCCGGCGTCGTGTCCGCCACGAAGCGCCCGTCGTACATGATCGCCACGCGCGGGCACAGCACCGAGATGTCCTCGACGATATGCGTGGACAGCAGCACTGTGCGGTCTTCGGCAAGTTCGGCCAGCAACCGGTAGAACCGGATCCGCTCCTCCGGGTCGAGGCCGGCCGTGGGCTCGTCGACGATGATCAGCCGCGGGTCACCCGCCAGCGCCTGCGCGATCCCCAGCCGCTGCTTCATCCCGCCGGAGTACCCCTTCACCTTCCGCTTGGCGGCATGAGACATGTTGACCCGCTCCAGCAACTCGGCCGCAAGCCTCTTCAGCCCCTGCGGAGCCTGCACACCCTTGAGCACAAGCAGGAAGCGCAGCATGGCCTCGCCGCTCAGGTGGGGATAGAAGCCGAAGTCCTGGGGCAGGTAGCCGAGCTGGCGGCGTATGCGGCGAGGGTCGGCGACGATGTCCTCGCCGTTGAATCGGACCGCCCCGGAGGTGGGCTCCAGCAGGCCCGCGACGATGCGCATGAGGGTGGTCTTCCCCGCGCCATTGGGCCCGAGCAGGCCGAACATTCCCTTCGAGACGTCGAGCGAGACGCCCTGCAGCGCCGCGACGGGTCCGGGGTAGACTTTGACGAGATCTCGGATTTCCAGCATGGGGTTCCTTTCGTTCATGCCACTGCACACATCTCCACCGCCTGCGCCAGCGAACGAATGGGGTCGCCGCTGCGGGGGATGAATTCGTGGGCCATGTATCCGTTGAATCCGGTTTCGCGGATCGCCCGCACGATCGCGGGATAGTAGAGCTCCTGCGACTCGTCGATCTCGGCGCGCCCGGGAACCCCGCCCGTGTGGTAGTGGGCGATCCACTCGGCGGCCTCGGTCAGCGTGCGGATGATGTCGCCTTCCATGATCTGCATGTGGTAGATGTCGTACAGGATGCGCACACGGGGCGAGTCGACCGCGCGCATGATCTCCAGCGCGTAGGACATGCGGTCGCCGATGTAGTCGAGGTGTCCGCCCGGCTTCGAGTTCAGCACTTCAACCAGGATCGTGACGCCCTCCGACTCGGCGATCGGCGCGCACTCCGTGAGACACCGGATCGAGTTCTCGATCGCGGGTGCGTCATCCATCCCGCGCCGGTTGCCGAAGAAGCAGATGACATTCGGCACGCCGTCGAGCGCCGCACGCGGGATGTGCTCCTCGAACGCGCCAATGATCGCGGCGTGATTGCGCGTCTCGTTGAGCCCGTCCTCGATGGTGCCCGCGCCCACGTCCCCGCACGACACGACCAGGCCGTGATCGTGGGCGACGGACCACTCGTTGACCTCGAGCAGATCCATCGCCCCGAGACCGATGTCGGCGACGGCGGCGCAAAACGGCTGCAGGGGGATGTCGGCAAAGCACCAGCGGGCGACGGACTGGGTGATGCCGGGCTGGGCGGTGCCGGCCCGGGCTGTGCCGGAATGGGCGATTCCGGACCGGGCGGGGGTCCGCGCGGCAATCGAGTTCCCGGGAGCAATCAGCCCCAGAGACGCCGCTCCGGTTGCCTTCAGCGCCTGCCGGCGCGTAAGGTGGGGCAGCCCTTCCCGGGCACTCATGTCGGGGCGCTCATCTCGGTTGACACTTCCTTTCACTGAAGCACGACCGCGTCAAGGCGGCGGAAACGGTAACGCATGAAGCGACGAACGGCCATCGGCGTGCTGGGCGGGGTTGCGGGCGGCCCGTTGCTCATGCCGCTCGACGAGTTGCGGCGAATGCTGGCCTGGCGCGAGCAGGTGCTGGCGGCGGTCGGGCCGGCGGAGGCGGGCGGGGCGGGCAGCGGGAACGGTGCGCCCGCTGGCGATGACACCGCCGACGGCGCCGCCATGAAGGCCGCGTCGCTTCTCACGCCGGCGCGCGCCCGCGTCATGGAGGCCCTCGCCGAGGTCATCATCCCCGAGACGGACACGCCGGGGGCCTCGGAAGCCGGGGTGAGCGGGTTCGTGGCCGCGCTCGTGGACGGGTGGCTCGACGACGACGACCGGGACCGGTTTCTCGCCGGGCTCGACTCGGTGGACCCAGCCTGCCGCGCGCGCTTCGGCAGCCCGTTCGCCGAGTGCGCGCCGGGTGAGCGGGCGGCCTTCGTTCGCGGCCTCGACGAAGAACTGACCCGCCTGCGCGAGGACCCTGCCGCGGACGAGTCTCTACACTTCTTCCACGACGTCAAACGGTTCACCCTGACCGCCTACTTCACGTCGGATGTGGGGCTGGACGCGCTTGGCTACCGCACGACCTTCCGCACGTTCGAGGGCTGCGCACCGCTCACCGCGGCGGAGGCCGGCCGATGACCATCGCCCGAAGAGACCTCTTCCACATCCGTCCCCGCCGCCAGGAGTACGACGCCATCGTGGTCGGCTCGGGCATGTCGGGCGGGTGGGCGGCCAAGGAGCTCACCGAGCTGGGTGCCCGGGTCCTCGTGCTCGAGGCGGGACCGATGATCGTGCCCGAACGCGACTACGCCGAGCACCTTCCCACCTACGAGATGCCGTACCGGGGATGGAACGACCGCAAGGCGCTCGCGGCGGAGCAGCCCGTGCAGCGCGAGTGCTACGCCTGCGACGAGGTGGCGCGGAAGTTCTTCGTCAACGACATCGAGAACCCGTACACGACCGACGCCGACAAGCCGTTTCTGTGGATCCGCGGGCGACAGGTGGGCGGCCGGTCCATCATGTGGGCACGGCAGTGCTACCGGCTGTCCGACCTGGACTTCGAGGCCAACGCGCGCGAGGGGTACGGGGTCGACTGGCCGATCCGGTACGCGGATCTGGCTCCCTGGTACGCGCACGTCGAGGCGTTTGTCGGGATCAGCGGGCGGGCGGAGGGGTTGCCGCAGGTCCCCGACGGGGTCTTCCTGCCGCCCATGCAGATGTCGTGCGTCGAGGAGCAGGTGGCGGGCGCGATCGACACGGCCTTCGGCGGTCGGCGCCGCATGACGATCGGCCGCACCGCCGTGCTCACCCGCGATCACAAGGGGCGGCGCGCCTGTCACTACTGCGGCCCCTGCCACCGGGGATGCCGCACGCGCTCCTACTTCAGTTCCATCAACGCGACCCTCCCCGCCGCCGAGACGACCGGCCGCATGACCCTGCGCCCCAACAGCATCGTCGCCGAAGTCGTCTGGGACCCGCGGGCGGGCCGGGCCAGCGGCGTCCGCGTGATCGACGCCGAGACCCACGAAGAGATGGAGTTCCACGCGCGCACGGTCTTCCTCGGCGCCTCTGCGCTCGAATCGACGCGCCTGCTGCTCAACTCGAAGTCGCCCGACTTCCCCGACGGCCTGGCCAACTCCAGCGGCGTGCTCGGCAAGTACCTCATGGACCACACCATGGGCGTCGGTGCACGCGCCACCTTCCCCGGTCGGGAGGACCGCACCACCCGCGGTCGGCGTCCCAACGGCGTCTACATCGCCCGCTTCCGCAATGTCACCGAACCGTCGCCCGACTTCCTGAGAGGCTACGGGTACCAGGGTTCGGCAACGAGGGAAGGGTGGGGGCGGGGCATGTCCATGCCGGGTTTTGGAGCGGGTTTCAAGCGCGACCTGCTCCGCCCGGGCCCCTGGTCATTCGGAATCAGCGGCTTCGGAGAGTGCCTCCCCCGGGAGGAGAATCATGTTGCCCTCGATCCCGAACAGGTCGACGCATGGGGAATCCCCACCCTGCGCATCAGCTGCGCCTGGAGCGCCAACGAGCGCGCCATGATGCGCGACGCCGCCCTGCAGGCCGCCGAGATGCTGGAGGCCGGCGGCGGCCGCGACATCACGATCGACACGGAGATGACGCCCCCCGGCCTGACCATCCACGAGATGGGCACGGCGCGCATGGGGCGCGACCCCGCCACGTCCGTGCTCAACGCCCACAACCAGGCGTGGGACGTCCCGAACCTGTTCGTCATCGACGGCGCTTCCATGACGTCGTCCGGCTGCCAGAACCCGTCGCTGACGTACATGGCGTTCGCGGCGCGGGCGAGTCACTACGCGGTGTGGGCGGCCCGGCGGGGAGAAGTGTAGCGGGCTTGTAGTTTGCAAATTCGGTATCCTATGCCGATATTGCAAGATATGAACACCCCCACCATTCCCCGCATCCTGCGATCAACCGTCGAGGACCACCTTGCCCTGTTCCCGGCGGTTGCCCTGCTGGGCCCGCGACAGGTGGGGAAGACCACGCTGGCGCGCTCCATCGTCGACGCGTCAACCGAAACGCGGACACGCCTGGCCGAACCCGGCGCGCCGAGGCCCGGACTCTACCTCGACCTCGAGAACCCTGCCCATCTCCAACGTCTGTCGGATGCACGCGGGTACCTCGGCTCCGTTCGGGACCGGCTTGTGGTGCTCGACGAAATCCACCGGGTTCCGGAGATGTTTCAGATCCTCCGCGGAGTCATCGACGACCGCATCCGTGAAGGCGAGCCGGCCGGCCACTTTCTGATCCTGGGATCGGCCTCCATGGACCTGATGCGGCAATCCGGCGAGAGCCTCGCAGGGCGGATCGGCTACCTGGCCCTCGATCCTCTGGATATCCGCGAAGTGCCGGCCGAGCAATCGACGAGCCTGTGGATACGCGGAGGGTTCCCCCGGAGCTTCCTGGCCCCCGACGATGCCGCCAGCGCGCTTTGGCGCAGGAACTTCATCCGCACCTACCTGGAACGCGACATTCCCATGCTGGGACCACGCATCCCGGCCGAGACGCTGCGCCGCTTCTGGACCATGCTGGCCCATTCGCAGGGAGGCCTTTGGAACGCGTCGGCGCTCGCCCGGAGCCTGGGCGTGGACGGCAAGACCGTCATGCGCTACCTCGACCTGCTGGTTGATCTGCTACTGGCACGCCGGCTCCCTCCGTTCCACGCCAGCGTGCGCAAGCGGCTGGTGAAGTCACCGAAGGTATACCTGCGCGACAGCGGCATCGTACACACACTCCTGGGACTGGACGATCTGGACGCCGTACTGGGCCATCCGGTGGCGGGGACCAGCTGGGAGGGATTCGTGCTCGAGACGCTCGTCCGCGCGGTCCCCGACGGCGCGCGGGCCAGCTTCTACCGGACGGCCACGGGCGTCGAAATGGATCTTGTTCTGGAACTCCCGGGGGACACGGTCTGGGCGATTGAGGTCAAGCGGGGGCTTGCGGTCTCACCGACACGACACTTGCGGATTGCGCTCGGCGACATCGCTCCCGAGCGGGCCTTCGTCGTTTACGGCGGCACTGAGCGCTTCCCGCTTCAGGGCGGTGCGGAGGCGATTGGACTGCAGGAAATGGTGAGCCTGCTGTACAGATGTAAGGCCGCGGCTTGACAATCCTGGCCGGATGGTGAAGCATCGTTGTGCCACGGGCGAACGCGCGCTCGCGCGTCCTGTGTCGTACCTGTTCCATATCCTTTGCACGAAAGGTTGCAACTATGGCCGCTGAAGCTCGCCTGGCAGAACTGGTCGATGAGCACCTGAACCTGGGCCGTGAACCCATGTGGGATGGTGGCCTCGCCGACTCGGGTGTCTCCTCCCTGGACGCGGTCGCCTTTAAGAAGGTCGTCGAGAAGGAGTTCGGTGTCTCGATCCCCCCCGAGTGCTTCACCACGCTGCGCAAGCTGGCCCAGTTCATCGATTCCCAGACCGGCTGACGCACCTCCACGGCCATGGCCGCAGTGCTTCCCCGGCGTGACGCCTGCGGGGAGCGCGGCGTGCCATGACTTCCGGCGCTGTCTGGAGAGTACCGGAGCCGAGGTCGGTACATGACGTAAGGCATGACGACGGCAGCGTCACCAGAGTACGGCGACATGGGAACCCCCGCGGGCTCCGTGTGCTCGTGGGCCATGGCAACGGGCTCGCCGTAGACCTCTACTACCCGTTCTGGTCGCGGTTCCTGGAAGACTTCGATGTCCTGGTCTATGACCTCAGAAATCACGGGTGGAACGCGGTCGGCCCGCGCGGCGGGCACAACATCCCCAATCTGATCCGGGACCAGGAACAGGTCGTCGAGGCGGTCGCCGCCCGTTACGGCCGGACGCGCACGATTGGCGTCTTCCACTCCCTTTCGGCCCTGACCGCCCTGCTCTCCTCGGCGCTCGGCACAGGCCGTACGGGTGATCTTTCCGCCTGGGTCCTCTACGATCCGCCTCTCTACAGGCCGAGGATGGGGGAAGCCGAATTCGACAAGTCCGCGGACAGGTCGGCCAAGATCGCGCGCCGCAGGACGGATCGGTTCCGTCGGGCGGCCGAGTTCTCGGAGCTCGTCCACCACCTGCTGCTGACGCGCGCCGTTCCAGGTGCCGCAGACCTGATGGCCAGCACCGTGCTGCGGGAATCCGCGGACGGGGAGGGCCTGGAGCTTCGATGTCCCCGCGAGTACGAAGCGCAGATCTTTGCGTACTCGCGCACCTACGCCTTCCTGGTCGACCTGGGGAACCTGCCGTGTCCCACCAAGGTCATCGGGTCGGACCCCATGATGTCGTTCGCTTACATGCCGACGTTCAACCTGAGCCACATCAATACGGTCGACTACGATTTCATTCCGGATGCAACGCACTTCCTCCAGATCGAACATCCCGAGGAGTGCGTCGAGTTGCTGCGTGGCTTTCTCGAGGACGAGGGCCTGCTGTAGGACGCTCTCCCGCAGGCACCCTCAGCTCCCGCCTCCCAACCGCTCCAGCGCCCACACCTGGATGTACTCCACATCGAGTTCGTCGAGAGCGCGGCCGAGAATGTAGTCCTCGCCGATCTCGTGGACCCGGAGTCCCTTCGGCAATTCCACGAACCCCAGCGCCCGACCCTCCGGATCGAACACGGTCCAGAGCGCTCCCGGTTCCTCTTCAGCCGGTGACTCGTATTCCTCGACCCAGAGGTGATCGCGGGCGTCCGTCAGGATCGATTCGAAAGCCGGAAAGTGCTCCGCGACCGGGACGTTACGGTACCGGCCCCGCGACTCGGCTCGTTCGCTCTCGGAACTGCGAACGCTGCGGCCGACCTGCCATTCGATAAAGGCCTCGATTTCGGTCTCCGAGGGCGGGCGCGGGACATGGTCACGTCGGACGATCCGGGTCAGTGAACCGTCTGCGCGGTAGGCCCTGAGTTCGTAGCGGCCGGTGTGGGCGACAATCGTAAGGTCGCCCCAGGAGGTCCACACGGGCTGCTGCCCGAAGATCGTCCAGTAGAGGATCGAACGGTCGCCCTCGCGATGGATGTACGGCTCCCTGCCCGGGTGGGTTCCGAACGAACTCCGGATTTCGCCATCACCGTCCCTGAGCTGAACGACGACCGTGTCCGCGGCTTCGGGCCGGTAGGCCGCGAGAACCGCTCCGTCTCGCGTCGTTGCTTGTGGCCAGAACCGCTGCATTGGCGGCGTGCCCTCGTCGTGAGCCAGTCTGAAGGTGCGGGCGTAGGTGCCCCGCGCGTCGAAGACCGAAATCCCGAAGCGCGGCGCGCTCCAGGCCACAATCGAGTCGCCCGGCCACGGCTCGATCTGCCAGAGACCCGTGAATTCGCCCGGTCCCTCTCCCCGGCCGCCCCAGGTCGCCAGGTAGATCCCGTTTGCGTCGAAGACCCGCAATTCCTGTGTCCCCACGTTCGCAACGACGATGCGCCCGTCGCTCAGCCGGGTGGCGTCGAAAGCCGCGTCCAACAGGTAGGGCTCCTCGCCCTCGACGGCACCGATGGAGACGGCGGGCTCCGATCCGATCCGCCAGGAGAGGCGCGAGCCATCGGGCGGCCGTGCGTTCTCCACGATCCGGATGCCCGCGCTGTCCCGTGTTTCGGTGGAAAGCGAGGCCGGCGATCGCCGGCCCTGCTCGCAGGCGAGCGCAGCCGGAAGCAACAGGGAGAGGAGACGGTGCAGCTTCATGTAGCGCCTCGCGCGACTCAAAGTGGACGCGTCTGAGAAACTCGCGCGCCCGTGGGGCCAGCCTATCTTTGAAGTATCGTCGGCGCAGCGGGGATCCGCCATGACCCTGCAAGACGCCGTAGCCGCAGTTACAAGAGCCGGGAGTTCCTGATGAATCGACGTACCTTGCTGAAAGCCGGTGCGGCCGCGGCGGCGTTGCCGATCGTCGCGTCGGCGCGGGGCCTGGCGGCGATCGCGGCTCCGCCGCAGGTGGCGGTCCGTCCGCGCGACCTCCAGCAGCTCCTCGACGAGTCGGCCGCGAGCCTCGGCGTCGTCGGCGCCCAGCTCGCGGTGTTCGACGGCGAGGCGGTCCACGAGTTTGCAACCGGTCTGGCGATTCGTGAGCGCAACCTGGCCGTCACGCCGGACACCCTGTTCCAGATCGGCTCGACCACCAAGGTCTTCAACGCCGCCGTGGTCATGGCGCTGGTCGACGAGGGAACGCTCGACCTGGACGAACCCGTCGGGAGCTACCTCGACGGAGCGGCCCTGACGAGTGACGTCCCGCCCGTCCACGTGACCCTGCGCCAGCTGCTCTCGATGTCGTCGGGACTCGACAACGGGCCATACACGGATCACGGTCGCGGCGATGACGCCCTGGGCCGGTACGTCGCCTCGCTCGCCGGGTTTCCCGGGATATTCGAGCCGGGTACGGCCTACGGCTACTCGAACGCGGGCACCGCCGTCGCCGGGTTCGCCGCCCAGCGGGTGATGGGGAAGAACTGGGAGACCCTGCTCGCCGAGCGGATCCTCCAGCCGGCCGGGCTCGATCACTCGGCTACCTTCCCGGAGGACCTGCTCTATCACCCGGTGGCGCTAGGCTACTCGCCGACCCCATCGAGGCCCGAAGGCGAGCGGGTACCGTTCTGGGGGCTGCCGCGCAGCATCGCCCCGGCCGGGGCAACCCTGTGCTGCAGCGCCGGCGATCTCGCGCGGTTCGCCGGGATGTTCCTCCGAAACGGGCGCTCGGCCGACGGGCGGCAGGTGCTGTCGGAGCAGGCCGTCGAAACGATGCACACCCCGGAGATCGACATGCCGACCCGAATCATTGCCCAGCGGTGGTGCACAGGGCCCTACTGGAAGCGCTGGGGCGGCGAGGTGATCTACGGGCACAGCGGCACCAACTCGGGCGGGTCCTCCCTGTTGCTCTGGTGTCCGAACAAGGGCGTCGCGGCCGCGACGATCGCCAACGTGCCGAGCCAGGGCTACCCGCTGGCCGACAAGGTGTTCGACACCCTCTTCCCGGAGGTCTTCGGCATCGACAAGCCCCAGACGCCGAAGCCGGACTCCGTGACGCCCCGGGAGGTTGAACTCGAGCGGTATGTCGGCCAGTTCGAAGCGGTGGGCAGCCGGTTTTCGTTCTCCGTGGACGGCGACCGGCTGGTGGCGCGCTCGGAGATCGGCAGCACGCTGGAGTCCGAGCTGATACCGCTCGGCGGGGACCGGTTCCTGCCGCGCGATCCGGCGATGGGCGGCAACCGCGGCTGGGACGTCGCCTTCTGGGGCGACGACGGCAGCGGTCGTGCGACGCACTACCTGAACGGCGTCTTCGCCATGTGCCGCAGCGGCTGAAGAGCGTCACGGACCGGGTGCTCCACCGGCTACCTACCGCCCCACGCCCAACGGCGGCGCGCTCCGCGGCGGCCGCCGATACCCCGTCCCCTGTTCGAACGCGTACCCGAAGCGCAGCAGCATGGCCTCGGTGAACGGCCGTCCCAGGAACTCGATCCCCACGGGCAGCCCGTCCGGCGTGAACCCGGCCGGCACCGTCAGCGCGGGGAACCCGGTGATGGGGCTGAGGAGGCGGTTGTCGCCCAGGCCGTACCGGTCGGCCGGGGCCGGGTTGGTCTCGGCGTCCTCCGCGATGAGTGTCGGCGGGTGGTCGAAGGTGGCGTAGACAAGGGCGTCCAGGTCCTGGGCGGCCATGGCCGCGAGCACGTCCCGCCTGATCCGGCCGCGCGCGAGCAGGTAGTCCAGGTAGCCGGGGTCGCGGGTGGTCTTGCCGAGTGACCCCGCCAGTCCCGCGGCCCGCCACGGCGTCACGCGCCCGGTCAGCAGGATCGAGCGCAGTGTCTTGTACGGTGCGCCGGCATGCCCGGCCAGGTAGGCGTCCGTAGCCTCCTCGGTCTCGAACGCGTTGCTGCCGAACACCGGGTTCACCGTCTCGATCCCCGCGACCGCGACGGGGTCCACGACCTCGGCCCCGAGCCGCCGCAGATCCGCCACCGCCGCGTCGACGCGCGAGCGCACCTGCCGGAACCCCTCCGAGCCCTGATCCACCGACTCGTCCATGGCATCGCGGATGACTCCGATGCGGGCCCCCTGCAACCCGTCGTCGCCAAGTCCGCCCTCATATGAGTCCGGCACACGGCCCACGGCGCGCGCGGTCACGGGATCGTTCCGATCGTAGCCCGCGATCACGCCCAGCAGAATGGCCGCGTCCATGACCGTGCGAGTGATCGGGCCCTGCGTGTCGGTCGTGGGGTTGGCGGGCATCAGGCCGAAGCGGCTGACGAGCTCCAGGGTGGGCCGCAGACCGACCAGCGACGCCACCGCCGCCGGACCGCGGATCGAGCCGCCCGTGTCCTCGCCGATGCCGACCATGCCGAAGTTGGCCGCGACGCCCACGCTGGTGCCGCCCGACGAGCCGCTGGGGTTGCGAAGGGGGTCGTAGGCGTTGCGGATCACACCGAAGCCCGACCCCACGTAGCGCGACGCGAACTCGCCCATGTTCGTCTTGGCCAGGATCAGCGCGCCCGCCTCCTTCATCCGGGTGACGATCGTCGCGTCCCGGTCCGGCACAAAGTCGGCAAAGAGCGCCGAGCCGTACGTCGTCGGCATGTCGCTGGTCTTGACCTGGTCCTTCAGCAGAACCGGAACGCAGTGCAGCGGCCCGGTGAGACCGCCGGCCGCCAGGGCATCGTCAAGACGCGCCGCTTCGTCGAGCGCGCGCGGGTTCAGATTCGCGATTGCGTTGAGCCGCGGTCCCTGTTTGTCGTACGCATCGATCCGGTCCAGGTATGCCTGCACGAGGTCCACGCACGTCAGGTCGTCGGAGAGGAAAGCGGCGTGGATGTCGGCAATCGTCGCCTCTTCGAGCTCGAAACTCTGCCCGTCGAGCGGACCGGTGCCGAACATGAACGCCACACTGAGCACCACGAGCGTGTGGCGGGGGCAGAAGCGCGACCACAAATGTAAAGTGAACATTACATTAAGTAACCTTTAGTTGACATTCGACAACAAGCCTGCAGGATGCTCCACCGGGATATGTAGCGACCCGCTGCTTCCCGTGGCAAACCGTCACGCCCCCACCAGACGACGGTCCGGACGGCCGGCGCCGACGCCATCCGGGCACCGGCGTCCATCACCACCCCACCCCCCACTGGCCCACCCCCCCGCCGCACGGTACGATCCCTGCACGCCCGCGCCCCACCGCATCGGGCTCGGGCATCCACCCCTGCCCCGGACGCGCCGCATGACCCGAATCGGCAACGCCCTGACCTTCGTCGCCCGCCTGGCCCGCCCCGCCCTCGCGCCCGCTCGCGCCCTCACGCTCGCCCGCACTCTCGCGCTGGCCGCCGCCCTCGCGCTGACCGGGCTTGCGCCCCACGGCTCCCTCTCCGGCCAGGGCGCCTACCCCGCCGCCGCGCACGGCGGCAACTACATGCACAACTTCCATTTCCCCCCGGCACCCTCCTCGTCGCCCTGGTACCCGGCCTGGCACCCCGGCGGCGAGCGCGTTGCGGTGGCCATGAGCGGGTCGCTCTGGGAAGTGGACGTCGCGACCGGCGACGCCCACGAGATCGTGCACGGCCCCGACTACTACTCCTCGCCCAACTACTCTCCCGACGGCGCGTGGCTGCTCTACACGGCCGACGACGGCGGGGGCACGATCGACCTCGAGGTCATGAACACCGCCACCGGGGAGCGCCACCGCCTCACCGAGGGCACTCACATCCACACCGACCCGCGCTTTTCGCCGGACGGCGGCCGGATCGCCTACGTCTCGACCGCGCCGCGCGGCTACTTCAACGTCTACATACGCCCATTCGCCGGCGGCGCCTGGACCGGCCCGGAGGTCGCGGTCACCTCCGACAACTATTTTGCCCGCGACCGGCTCTACTTCGGGCCCTGGGACATGCACATCTCGCCCGCATGGCTGCCGAACGGCGAGGAACTGCTGATCGTCTCCAACCGCGACGTGGCACTCGGGAGCGGCAACGTCTACCGGGTTCCGGCCCGTGCCGGCGGCATCGAGGACCGCCAGGTCGTGCTCGCCGAGCAGACGCTCTACCGCACCCAGCCGCACGTGTCGTATGACGGCCGCCGTTTCGTCTACTCCTCGACCGCGGGCGCCGCGGACCAGTTCCAGAACCTGTACGTCCAGCCCACGACGGGCGGCGAGCCCTACAAGATGACCTTCTTCGGCCACGACGCCTTCCACCCGCGCTGGTCACCGGACGCGGAGTGGATCGCCTTCGTGGCCAACGGCGGCGACCCGTGGGTGGAAGGCGTCCCGCACCACCTGTCCGGACTGCCGCAGCTGTACCTCCTGGAGGCCAACGGCGGCAAGCTGCGCCGCGTCAACATCATGGAGCGGCACTGGGCCCGGCCCACCGGGACGCTCGAGGTGACCACCGTCGACCCGCAGGGCGAGATGCTGGCCAGCCGCGTGCACCTTACCGCCGCGGACGGCAGGTTCTACGCGCCCGCCGAAGCGTATGCCCGCGTGGCCCGCGCCGGCGACCGGATCTTCCACCATCCGGGTCGGTTCACCGTCGAACTCCCGGCCGGCGAAGCCGAAATGACGATCGTGCGCGGCTTCGAAACCACGCCGGTCACGCACACCGCGGTCGTCCAGCCCGGCGAGACCACCACGATGACCGTCACGCTCGAGGAGATCTCCGACCTCTCCGACGACGGCTGGTTCTCGGGCTCCACCCACGTCCACATGAACTACGCCGGCAACCTGCGCAACAGCCTCTCCAACCTGATGATGATGTCCGCAGCCGAAGACCAGGATGTCGTCGCCGAGCAGGTCGCCAACAAGGACAACCGCATCCTCGACCACCAGTTCTGGCTGCCGGGCGGCGGTCCGCACCCGCTCTCCGAGCCGGACCGCCTGCTGGTCGTCGGTCAGGAGTACCGCCCGCCCTTCTACGGCCACGTCTTCATGTTCGGCCACCGGGAGCACCTGATCTCTCCGTACGCGATGGGCTACGAAGGCACGGCGATCGAGAGTCTCTACCCCAGCAACACGGACATGATGCTGAAGGCCAAGGCCCAGGGGGCCACAACCGCCTACGTCCACTCCTTCTACAACGGCGATCCCCTCGACGGCAACCTCGGCGGCGCCAAGGGCTTCATCGTCGACGCCGCCCTCGCCGCGGCCGACGCCGTCGAGTGGTCCACGCCCCAGGACGGCTGGCCCCCGGTCTACGCCGTCTGGAGCAACGGTATTCGCGCAACCGTGGTGGGCGGCGAGGACTCCATCTCCAGCCTGCACGCCACCCCGCTCCTCGGCTCGATGCGCACCTACGTCCGCACACCGGACGGCACGCTGACCATGGACGGGTGGTTTCAGGGGCTCCGCGACGGTCGTTCCTTCGTCAGCTCCGGCCCCCTGATCGAGTTTACGGTCGACGGAAAGGAGCCGGGGGAAGAGCTCGAACTCGACGGCCCCGGCGAGGTGCGGCTGAGTGGCCGGGTGTGGGGCGTGGTGCCGATGGAAAGGGTCGAGCTGGTCGTCGACGGCGACGTGGTCCGCACCTGGGAGCTCACCGGCGCCCGCAAGTCCCTCGTCATCGACGACACCGTGGCCATCGGCGCGAGCGGGTGGATCCACCTGCGGGTCGAGGGCGCCCGCGAGGACCGCTGGCCCCTCGACACGGCGTACCCACAGGCGTTCACGAACCCCGTGTGGGTGACCGTCGCGGGGCGCCCGATCCGGAGCGCCGCGGCTGCCGACTACGCGCTCCGCTGGATCGACAAGCTGCAGGCCATGGCGGACCAGTGGCCCGGCTGGAGATCGCAGCGCGAGCGCGATCACGTCTTCGCCCAGTTCGACGAAGCACGCGAGGTATATCGGCGGCGGGGTGCGGAGGCGCAGGACGCGGGCGCCGCGGCCGCGGCAACCGGCCCCGACGCGCCCGGCATCGTCGAACAGTCCAGCGGCACGACCGAGGTCCTGCAGGCGATCAGTCCGGTGTCCACGGAGACGGTGTGGGCCAGTGGGCACGGCGGCGTGATCCTGCGGACCGTCGACGGCGGTGCCGCGTGGGAGCGGGTGGCGGCGCCGGCGGGCGATTCGCTCCAATTCCGCGACATCCACGGCTTCTCGTCCCGTGCGGCCATTGCGCTGACCTCGGGCACGGGGCCGGCATCGCGCATCTACCGCACCGCCGACGGCGGCGAGTCATGGCGCCTCGTCTTCCTGATGGACGCGCCCGAGGGCTTTCTGGACTGCCTCGATTTCTGGGACGGCCGGCAGGGCTTCGCGTACGGTGACTCGTTCGACGGCGCACCGTACATCCTGGTCACCGGGGACGGCGGGCGCAGTTGGGCGCGGGTCCCGGCGAGGGCGATGCCGCCGGCCGGCGAGGGCGAAGGCGGATTCGCGGCCAGCGGCACATGCGCCCGGGCCGGCCATTCGGGACGAGGGTGGATCGGCACGGGCGCCGGGGGATCGGCGCGCGTGCTCGCAACCCGCGATTACGGCGCCACATGGAGCGAGGCCGCCGTCCCGATGGCGACGGGCGAGGCGGCGGGGATCTTCACGCTGGCAATGGCGGACGGGTCGCCGTTCATGGCCCTGGGCGGCGATCTGGCCGCGCGCGACGAGGTGGTGGCCGCCAACGCGGCCGCGACCACCGACGGCGGCCGTACCTGGATGGCCACCCGTCCCGCGCCGATCAACGGAGCCGTGTACGGGAGCGCGGTGGGGGGCCGGCGCGGGAACCGGCGGGTGGTCGCCGTGGCGCCGCCGGGTGCCGCGTACAGCGCGGACATGGGCGCGACGTGGGAGCCGATCGACGTGAGCGCGTGGGCGGTCGAGTTCGCGCCGGGCGGCCGCGTCGGGTGGGCCGCCGGAGATGGGGGGCGGATCTGGCGAATCGAGTGGTAGGGGGGGCCGCGGGGCGGGCAGGCGGGGCTGCCGGATGGCCGGGTGGGGGCGGGATGTGGCTGTGTGGTATCGTGGTGTTGCTGTATGGCATGGATGGGCTGCCGGGTGGGGGCGTGGGCGAGCTGGCCGCGCAGGAAGGGCCGCCCCGCATCTCGGGGCGCGTGGTGGACCGGGATACGGGGGCCGGCGTGGAGGGCGCGGAGATTGCGCTGGTGCCCCTCCGCGAGGAGGAGGCGGATTCGCTCCGCGCCGAGAGGGTCACCGACGGCGTGGGGCTGTTCCAGTTCGAGCGAGCCGCTCCCGGCGCCTACGCGCTCACCGTGACGCACATCGCGTACGGCGCCTTTCAGGAGCGGCTGACGGTGACGGCCGGGGAGCGGCTCGCGCTACGCGTCACGCTGTCACCTGCCGCAATTGTGCTCGATCCGGTTGTGGTCGAGGCCGCGTCCCGGGATCAGCGGAGCGCCCGCGCGCTGGGTACGGCTCGCCGAAGGGTCACGGCGGAGCAGTTGGCGCCGATCGCCAGCACCGGCAACCACCTGGCCAACGCGCTGGCGCAGCTGGTGCCGGGTGTGCGTGTCCGCAGCGGCCGCAGTCAGCCCGGGGAACTCGTGTGCCTCGAGTTCAGGGGCGTCACCAGCTTTGCCCAACCCGGGTGCCTGACGCCGATCGTCATCGTCGACAACGTGCGCCAGTCCAACGGCCTGGTCACGCTCAACACGATCCCCCTCACCGTGATCCAGAGCATCGAGGCAGTACCGCCGGGAGAGGCCGGAGTGCGCTACGGAGCCGACTCGAACGCCGGCGTGATCATCATAGAGACCCGGTCGGGCGGGCCGTTGCCGGGCGGCTCGCAGGACACGCCGGCAGGGCTCTACAACTGGGCACTGGAGTCCAGGCCCTATCCATGGACCCGGGCCCTCGTCGCCGCCGGCGCTGCCAATGCGCTCGGCCTCCTCGCCGGCTACGCGCTGTCCAATCGCTGCCTGAACTTCGAATCGCTGGCCCGGCATTTCTACGAGGCCGAATGCGGGTTTCTCGTCAACGCCGGCTCGCGTCTTGCGCTGTACGGCGCTCCCCAGGCCGGGGTGGGATTCGTCGTTGCGCGCGTCGGGGGCACGGACCTGTCGCAAGGCAGCATGTGGAGAAACGCGGTGGCGAGCGCGATTCTGTCCGCCCCGGGCGTCGTCCTCGCGCTTACGACCGATGAAGACGGGTTCAGCGGGTCGCGGGGACTCGGGATCGTCATGGCGACGGTGGGCGCCCCGGCCGCCGCGGTGCTCGCCGACCGGCTCTTTCGCCGGGTCAGGTCAAGGTAGCGGGACCGGAGGGGCCGGCGCCGCCCCGACTGCCACTCCTCGGCCCGGGACGCCGATCCGTGGAGACCCACGCCGCTATTCCGTCGCCCCGCGCCTTTCTCTACCTTTTGCCGCCCATCATGTCACTGAAAGGACGACCCATGTCTGTACAAGGTCAAATCGCGGCATTCGACCACATCGTCGCCGGGGCGAAGAGTCTCCTCGAGGCCGTGCCCGACGACCGTCTGGACTGGCGGCCCCACGACAAGTCCTGGACGCTGGGCGAGCTCGCGACCCACATCTCCAACCTGCCCAACTGGACGATCGCCACCCTCTCCGTGTCCGAGTTCGACATCAGCCCCGCCGAGGGCGGTGCCCCGCCGATGGCTCCGCTCGGCTCGAGGGACGAACTGGTCCAGGCTCTGGAAACCGGCGCGGCAGCCGCCCGCGCCGCGATGGAGGGCGCGTCCGAAGAGGACATGGACGCCCCATGGACGATGCTGGTTGCGGGTGAGGCCCGCTTTACGCTGCCGAAGCGGATCGTGCTGCGAAGCTTCATCATGGACCACCTGATCCACCACCGCGCGCAACTCGGCGTATACCTCCGGATGCTGGACGTGCCCGTACCGCAGATGTTCGGGCCAACCGCCGATTTTCCGGACATGTAGAGGTGTCGCCCGTGACTCGTGATGCACCGTTCGATCCAGACCGTTTCGAACTGCTGACGTTCGACTGCTATGGCACGCTGGTCGACTGGGAGACAGGAATCATCGAGGCCGCGGCCCCGGTGTGCACCGCGCACGGCCGGTCTCCCAACCCCGCCGCGGTTCTCGCCGCCTTCGCCGATGCGGAGCACGTGGTGCAGGCCCGGCGATACCGCACCTATCGTGAAGTGCTCGCCCTAACCTTCGGCCGGATGGGTGAGGCGCTGGGTTTCCGGCCGACTGACACGGAATGCGACGCCTTTGCCGCCTCGGTGGGTGACTGGCCCGCCTTCCCCGATACCGTGGAAGCACTGCACCGGCTCGGGGCGCGATACAAGCTGGGAATCGTCTCCAACGTCGACGACGACCTCTTCGCGAAAACGCGGAAGCGACTGGACACCGACTTCGACTGGGTGGTCACGGCCCAGCAGGTCGGAAGCTACAAGCCGGCCACGGCGCACTTCGAGGAGATGGCCATGAGGTCCCGCATCCCCCGCGACCGCACGCTACACGTCGCGCAGAGCCTGTTTCACGACATCGCTCCCGCGTCCTCGCTGGGCTACGCCACCGTGCACGTGAACCGTCCCGGTCTGGCAGGCGCCAGTGGGGCCACGCCCCCCGCGGAGGCGCGTCCTGACGCCGTGACCGCGGACATGGCGGGGCTGGCGCGGCTGCTGGGGGTCTCGTGAGCGGCGGCGACAATCCCGGCGTCCCCGACGGCGGGCACGGCATCCACACGATTCGCGCCAGCGGCGTCCATCGGGGCTGGAACGGGATCCACTACAAGACGGGCCTCTCGGCAAAAAACGTCCCCGCTCGGGAGCTTTCCATGAACGTGGCGCGGATCCCGCCCGGCGGCGTGGCCTTCGCCCACATCCACGTCGACTTCGAAGTCATGCTCTACATCCTCGAGGGCACCGTGCGCCACGAGTTCGGACCGAATCTGCGCCACTCGATCGTGAACCACGCGGGCGACTTCATCTACATCGAGCCGGGCATACCCCACGAGGTGTTCAACGAGAGCGACACGGAAGATGTCGTGGCCGTCGTCGCACGGTCGGACGCCTCCGAATGGGAGAACATCGTCGACTACGACCGCGAGACGGGCAAGGTGATCCCCAGGCGGGAAGCCAGCGGCACGGGCTGATTCAGCTTGTCCCCGCGAGCGTGCCGCCCCGGCCGCTTGCGAGCCGGAGATCGTAGCGGAAATCGACGATGGATCCCGGCTTCAGCCCGACGAAGCGTGGATGCACCGGATTCGCGATGTAGTTGACTTCGCCGACCACCACCGCGCTCGGGACGCGCAGCACAACCGATTCGCGGGACTCGAGCCACCGGTCCCCGATCCGCTGTGTGGCCGGATGAAGACTCGGGCTCTCCCACTCTGCGGGAAGGTCCCCCAAGCTCACCTCGGTGATCAGGGTCTCCGGTATCGACACGCGGAGCTTTCGGTATCGCCTCAGGACATCCGGCGCCTTGAGGTGGACGAGCAACTCGAGGCTCGCCAGGGCCAGACTGCCACTCAGATAGACCGCCCTCCGCCCCGGACTGTTCCATCGGCCGCCATAGCGCAGCGGACCCTCGCCGCTGAGCATTTCGTCGACGGTTCGCGAATGCTCGGGCGCCGCCAGACGCCACGCGTCGATCGCGCCTGCCATGCCCCCTGGGAGTCCTGGGAAGCGACGCCGGGCCTGGCCACGGGTCAGCTGAAGCTCCCGTGACGAAGACGCCCGATGAGCTGTTCCACTTCCCTGCCCCCCACTTCCGTGGACGCGCGTTCGAGCGGCGACTCGCCTTCGAGCAACTCGTGGCGTTCCTTGAGCCATCGCCGGGCAGCCTTGCCATCGCCGAGCATCATCTCGTACGCCATCGAAACCAGGCGCGCGACGCGCACCAGGCCATCCGACTCCTCCGCCGTCAGCATGCCCGCTTTCCGTCGCCGGGCCAGGGTAGTGGGCGAGAGGCCGATGACTCCAGCCAGGGCAAGACGTCCGAGCCGAACGGTGGCGGCCACCTCATCCACGGCCGAGAACGGCAGACCGCGACGAACCACGGCCACGGCCCCTTCGCGAACGAGCAGCGGATACAGGGTCGACCCGCATGTCGGCTCGGGATATCTGGCGTCATTGCCCATATGGGATATTCTAGCACTCCATATGGGTCACTACAACCGGGTCAGGCTCCGGTTCGCAACAAACGGTGTACCCGTGGCGGCTTGCGATGCAGCGGGAACGCGCCCCTACCGGGGCTTGGCCATGCGGTCCAGGAACGCGCGCTGCTCGGCGGTCAGCGAACCGACGCCCATCTTCTTCACCTTGGTCAGCAGGTAATCCACCTCTTCCCGGTTGATCTCGTGAAGTCTCTCTCTCGGGATCGCCTCCCAGTTCTGAATCGCCTCCGCATCGCGGATCCCGGGCATCCTTGAGCGTGCCGAGGGACGCCGGACCACCCGCTGTTTGCGGCGCTTTTCCCAGCTCCTCAGGAACACCCAGCCGGCCACCAGCCCGCCGAGGTGGGCAAAGTGGGCGATCCCGTCCCGCGCCCCGGTAACTCCCGCGAAGAGGCTCACCGCGACCATGAAGATCGCCAGCATCCGTGCCTGGATGGGCAGAATGCCCCAGATGTAGATGTCCTCGCGGGGCCAGTAGCGCGCGAAACCGAGAACCACCCCGTAGATGGCGCCCGAGGCTCCGACGATCAGGGCGTACGGCGTCATGAAGGAGAGAAGGGCCCCACCCACGCCGCATGCGAGGTAGAACCAGATGAACGTCCTGGGACCGAGCCGCTCCTCCAGCCGGGGACCGAAGAAGAACAGCATGAGCATGTTGAACAGGATGTGGGCGAAACCGCCGTGGAGGAACATGTAGGTCAGGAGCGTCCAGGGACGGTAGAGGACGGCGAGAGGAATGAGTCCCAGGCCCTGGACCAGGCCCGGCATGCCCTGTATCAGGACGAACATGACGACGTTTGCCAGCAGCAGTCGTCGCACCCAGGGCGTCATCAACACCGTTATCTGCCCGTCCAATGCACTGTTTGCGACACTCTCCTGTCCCTCGGTCGGATGCCTGCCCCTCCTACGTGGGCAACCCGCGCTTCGGTTCCACGAATGTACCCGTTTTGGCCGCGCGCCGCGCCTCCAGTTCCCCCGGCAACAGCACTGAATGGATGAAGGAATGGACGGGGGTCGGCACACCCGCTTCGGCGCCCAAACGCACCGCCGCTCCGCTCCACCCATCAAGTTCGGACGGGACTCCGGCAACGATGTCGCGGTGCAGCGACGATGTGCCCTCGGCGGGGAACGTGTCCACGGTGTTCATCGCAAGGGAAACAGCGTCGTGGGGCAACGACACTCCGTGGGCGGCCGCCACCGCCACAATCTCTTCCATCGCCCGCCGCAGGAGCGCGCGGGTTTCCGGCAGCGCGCGGACCGGGCCCAACGGCATCCGGCATACCGCACCGACGCCACCGACCGAGCAGATGAACAGGAACTTGAGCCAGAGCGCCGCGTCGATGTCGGGAGGCACCTCGGCGTCGACCCCCGCACGGCGCAGAGCGGCCACCAGGGCATCGACCCGCGGCGACGCGCTGCCGTCCCATTCGGCAATCGCAACGTACGGATCCACGCCGATGTGGCGGATCTCTCCGTGGGCCGCGATCTCGCTCATGATGCGGGTCAGGCCCTTCCCCATGCGCGCCCGCCCGCCCGCTTCGACAAGCCTCTCGTGCGCATCCACGCCGTTGAGAAACGGCACGACCAGGGTTTCGGGACCGAGCAGCGGGGTGATTCCGTCCCGCACCGCCGGCAGGTGCGACGACTTCACCGCGACGATGACGAAGTCCACGGGCCCGATCTCGCCGGGGTCGTGGGTGGCGACGGCGGGCCGCACGAGGAAGTCGCCCATGGGCGAACGGACGCGGAGTCCGGACCGGCGGATTGCGGCGAGGTGGTCGCCCCGGGCCAGCAGCGCGACGTCGCAGCCCGCGCGGGCGAGTACGCCGCCGTAAAACCCACCGACCCCGCCCGTGCCGTAGATGGCAATCTTCATGGTCGCGAAGTTACCGTAGCCGCGGGGCAACTCAAAGAGGAGGACGGCATCATGACGGGACCACCTCGCCGCCGCATCGTTACGCGATGGTTCGTGGCATCGGGCACTGCGGCCGCGGCATGGTCGGTGATGGCCCCGCCGGCCGCGCTCGCCGCCCAGACGCCCGAGCAGCGCTACGCGGATTGGGCGCGGCCCGACTTCCGCCCGCAGGAGTACGAGTACCGGCGCGGCCGGGTCATGGACGGACTGCGCGCCACGGGGGGAGGCCTGTTGCTCACGCCATCCTCCGACGGCGCCACGCACGGCGGCACGTTCCGCCAGCTCGAGGACTTCTGGTACCTGACCGGGCTGGAAGTCCCGGCGTCGATGCTGGTCCTCGACGCGGACCGGGGCCGGTCCCACCTCTTCATGCCGCCGCGCGACCCACGCTTCGAGAACCCGGGCCGGCCGAACGACTTTCCCGGGCGACCACTGCTGGACGACTACCAGCTGCGCAGCATCGCGGGGATCGACGAATACCGGGACATCGCGGAACTGGACGCGTTTGTGCGGGACCGGCTCGCCGAGGGAACCACACTACGTGTCAACGCAGGCGCGACCGGGCCCGTGCCCGAGCCGGTGGTGCCGCTGATCGGCGCCCTCGATGCCACCGCCGCCCTGATCCATCGATTGCAGACCGACCAACCCGGGGCCGAAATACGGAATGCGTACGAGGTCATCGCCCGTATGCGCATGGTGAAGACACCCGCCGAGATCCAGCGGATGCGTGCCGCGGCCGACGCCACCATCGCCGGCATCCTCGCCGCCGCCGGCCGGATCCGCCCGGGCGTGGACGAGCGGACCCTGCAGGGCGAATTCGAGCGGACCTGCCGGACCTTCGGCTCCCAGGGGATCCCGTTCACGCCAATCGTGAAATCCGGTCCCAACAGCCTGTGGCCGTGGCGCATCCTCGCCGCCCACTACGACCGCCGCAACCGCGGGCTGCGTGACGGGGACCTGGTCATTCTCGACGTGGGGTGCGAAGTCAATGGCTATGTGAGCGATGTCGGGCGGACGTTTCCGGTCGACGGGACATTCACCGATGTGCAGCGCGAGAAGCTCATGGTCAGCAACCGCGCCGCCGAAGCGATCATCGCGGGGATTCGCCCCGGTGTGACCCTTCGGGAACTGACCGCTGTCGCCTACGCGGCGATCCCGGACCACGAGGAGGCGTACATGCAGACGCCGTCGTTCTTTGGCCACCATATCGGGCTCTCGGCGGGCGATCCGGCACTGATCGACGAGCCCCTCGCGCCCGGCATGATCTTCACCGTCGAGCCGTGGTACTACAACCACGAGATCGGCGTATCCGTGTTCGTCGAGGAGGTGGTGCTGGTGACGGAGGAGGGTGCGGAGGTACTGACGGCGGGGTTGCCGCGGGAACCCGGTGAGCTGGAGAACATGATCAATCCGTGAGGGGGCACGGCTGACGAGGTTCTGACCCCTCTAAGACCCTTCCAGCCCCGCCACCGCCTCCCCCAGCGCGGTCACCGCCCCGTCCAGCTGCTCCCCGGTCACATACGGGGCGGGCCCCAGGCGCAGCGCCCGGCCGCGGAAGTCGGCGTAGACACCGAGTCCGCGCAGCTTGCAGCAGATCTGCGGCGCCATCGGCGTGTCCACGACGAGGAAGCCTCCCCGCCGGGACAGGGACACGGCGCGGTCCCTCTTCAACACCCCCGGATCCAGGTCCAGCGCGTCCACGCCGGCAGCCAGTCGCCGGACCTGCGCCAGGCCGATCCTCCGCAGGCGCTGCGCGTCCAGTCCCTGCTCCCGAAAGAACCTGAAGACCGCGGCGGCCCGGTAGTGGCTGACCGGGTCGTAGGTGGAGCCGGCGAACCGGTGGTGCCCTTCGCCGTAAGCGACTCGGGAATCGGCTGCGGCCCCGCCCTCTCGCGGCCTGCTCGCCAGCGTTCCGAACTCGGCGAACCACCCGGTCAGGACCGGGCTCAGGGCGCAATCGCGCGGGAACCTCAGGAAGCAGTTCCCCTCCCCCAACTGGCAGTACTTGTACCCGCCCCCCACGACGAACGCGTCCTGCAGCCCCGTCTCCACGACCGAAAACGGCACCGCGTTGAGGGAATGGTATGCGTCCACGAGCAGTTCGGCGCCGACGTTCGCACACGCCGCGGCCACCTCGTCCAGCCCTTCCACGATCCGCGCGTCCCGGAAGAGCACCGACGAAACCAGCACGGCGGCGGTGCGGTCATCCAGGGCGTCCACGATCCCCTCGGCCACCGCCCCCGGCACGCTCGCCCCGTCGCCTGCGCCCGTCGCCACCCGGACGATCTCGACCCCTTCCGTCTCCAGCCGGTCGAGCTGGCGGCGGATCGTGTGGAACTCGCCGTCGGTGGTTACCAGGCGCGGCCGCTCCCGCAACGGCAGCGCCGACAGGAACCGGATCACCAGCTCGTGCGTGTTCTGACCCAGTGCGATGTGCCCGTCGGGATCGTCCAGCAGGCGTCGGAAGCCGTCGCGCACCTGGTCGGCCATCTCGAAAGCCCGTCCCCACTTGTCGTCCACGAGCTCGGCCGCGTCCAGCCACGCCTGCTGCTGGGCGGAAAACGCCACGTCCGGCCACGCCTGGTGGGAGTGCCCGGTAAGCAACACCCGCTGCGCGACCCGGAAGCGGGAATAGTGGCGGGCCAGTCGCCCGGGCACCGGATCGCCGCGTCTGGCAGGGTGCCTGCCGGCGTCCCCTTCCGTCAAAGCGCCGACCTCATCTCCCACAGATCCGGAAACGCGGCGGTCATCGTGGTCACCAGGTAGGCCACCCCGGCGCTGTCGCCCGTCCCCGGTTTGTTGCCGATCGTGCGCTCCACCATCTTGATGTGCCTGTAGCGCCACTCCTGGAACCCCTCGTCCAGGTCCACCAGCCGTTCGCACAGGTTGATCAGCCCCGGATCCGAGCGGTAGGCATCGACCAGCATTCCCTGCAACTCGGGGTCGGGCGCTACGGGTTCGGTCAGATCGCGAGCCAGCGCACGATCCGGGACCTCGTACCCTCTGCCGACCATGAACCGCAGAAAGGCGTCCCAGAGCGATGGCTCCTCCAGTCTACGCCTCAGGCGCCGCTGTTCGTCGGGGTCCGGAAACGCCTTGAGGACCGATGCGCGCTTGATTCCCAGCGCGAACTCCAGCTCGCGGAACTGGGCCGACTGGAAGCCGCTGGCCGTGTCGAGGCGGTCGCGGAAGGACTCGAACTCGACCGGTGTCATCGTCTCCAGGATGTCCAGTTGGCCCACCAGCACCTTCATGATCGAACGCACGCGCTTGAGGGTCGCGGCCACCCGGGCCTCATCGCCGCCAACGAGAAGTTCGCTGGCGTGGTCGAGTTCATGCAGCGCCGCCTTGAACCACAGCTCGTGGACCTGGTGAACGATGATGAAGAGCATCTCGTCGTGCTCCGGCGGGTCCGACAGCGGCCGTTGCAGGGACAGCAGTTCGGGTAGCATCGCGAAACGCTGGTAGTTCATCGATTCCTCGCGGTCACTCATCTCCGGTGTCCGGTCCGTATGCGCCGGCGGCCGAACCGAACCGCGGCGTGTAGTTGTCCAGTGTCTCGTATTGCGGGGGCCACCGTAGCGGATACCCCAGCGCATACGCGGCGTGCCTCGTCCAGTATGGATCCCAGAGGTGGGCGCGCGCCATGAGGCAGAGGTCCGCCCTCCCCGCCGCGATGATCCCGTTGACGTCCTCGAACGAAGAGATGTTGCCGACCGCCATCGTCGCGATCCCGACCTCGTGCCGGATCCGGTCGGCAAACGGCGTCTGGAACTGCCGCCCGTACCTGGGCTGCTGGTAGGGCACCGTCTGTCCGGCGGAAACGTCGACCACATCGCAGCCCCAAGCCTTCAGCGCACGCGCGATCTCCACCGCATCCCCGGGCTCGTTGCCGCCAGGCCACCAGTCCACCGCGGACAGCCTCACCGAGAGCGGGCGTTCGTCCGGCCACTGCGAGCGCACCGCGTCGACCACTCGCAAGGGGAATCGCAGGCGGTTCCCGAGCGAGCCACCGTAGCGGTCCGTACGCCGGTTGGTCAGTGGCGAGAGGAAACTCGCCAGAAGATACCCGTGCGCCATGTGGATCTCGACGATGTCGAAGCCGGCCTGGACCGCCAGTGCCGTAGCGCGCTCGAAGTCGCCGACCAGCGCGTCCATCCCCGCTTCGTCGAGTTCAGCCGGGACCGGGCTGTGCTCGAAGTACCCGATCGGCGACGCCGACACGGTGGGCCAGCCGCCCTCCGGCAAGGGCTCGTTGGGGCCCTCCCAGTCCAGCCGCGTCGATGCCTTACGTCCCGCGTGGCCAAGCTGGATGCCGACGCGCGCGCTTGTGAAGCGTTTCACAAACCCGGTCAGGCGCCGCCATGCCGCCACATGACCCTCGTCGTAGATGCCTGCGCACCCGGGCGAGATGCGGCCGTCCCGCCCGATCGCGGTCATTTCCGCCATCACCAGCCCCGCGCCGCCGATCGCGCGCGATCCGAGGTTGACCAGGTGCCAGTCGTCGACCGTACCGTCTGCGGCCGAGTACTGGCACATCGCCGAAACCCCCACCCGGTTGGCCAGCACCAGCTCCCGCAGGCGAAAAGGGGTGAACAGCGGGGGCGGAGGCACGCCGGTGCCGAGGCGTGCGCCGGTGCGGGGGGGGCTCTCCTCCACTCCGGCCCCTCGATCAATCCCCAGCGTCGCCTCGTTCTCCGCAATGGTCACACCGGATTGCTCTTCCGCCTGCCGTGCCACCCATCGGTCCACCCGGTCCACGAACGCCGGGTCCCGCTCCCGCAGGTTCTCGTGCGAGATCCGCAGGCTCCTGGTCAGGAGCGAGAAGCCGAACTGCACGGGGTCGAGACGGAAGTAGCGCTCCGTGTCCTCGAACCATTGCAGACTCGCATGGGCCGCGCGCTGCAGCGACTCCACCGGCCGACGGCGCTCCTCTTCGTAGGCCACGAGGGCATCGGCGAGGGATTGCCCATTCTCCCCGCGACCGGCCCCATCCATCGCCCCTGCCAGCGCAATGGCGTCCAGCATGGCCAGCCGGGTCCCCGACCCCACCGAAAAGTGCGCCGTATGGGCGGCATCCCCGATCAGGACGACATTCCCCGCCGACCAGCGCGCGTTCACAATCGTGGGAAACCGTCGCCAGACCGAACGGTTGCAGATCAGCGGGTGCCCGTCGAGCTCCTCCGCGAAGAGCGCCGACAGGAAGCGCACCGTGTCCTGCTCGCCGGCCGTGTCCATGCCGGCCCGGCGCCATGTGCTCCCGGTGGCCTCGACGATGAAGGTCGCCTTGCCGGAGGCATCGTACTGGTAGGCGTGCACGCGCCACAGCCCGTGCTCATCCTCGCGGAAGTAGAAGGTGAACGCGGGGAACGGCCGCGTCGTGCCCAGCCAGACAAAGCGGTTGGGACGCAGGTCGACCGCCGGCTCGAACGTCTCCGCAAACCGCTCCCGCACCACGCTGTTGAGCCCGTCCGCTCCGATGACCAGGTCGGCGTCGAGAAAGCGCGGGGCCAGGACCGCGCGTGCAGTCTCTCCGACAGACGGATCGCCGACCTCGGTGTCGAAGTGCAGCCCCACCCCCATCTCCCGACAGCGCCGCTGCAGCAGCAGCAGCAGCGCGCGCCGCGACAGTCCCGCGAACCCGTGCCCGGTCGACTCCAGGAGTTCGCCCTGGTAGTGAATGTGGATGTCGTCCCAGTGGTAGAAGCGCTCCTCGATGGCGCGAAACGTCGCCGGATCCGCCCCGGCCACCTCCTCCAGCGTCGCATCGGAGAAGACCACGCCAAAACCGAACGTGTCATCCGGACGGTTGCGCTCGAACACGTCGACCTGCCGCGCGGGGTCGGCCTTCTTGAGCAGCAGCGCGGCAAAAAGCCCGCCCGGGCCGCCGCCAACCACGTTGACCTTCACCCCGCATCCCCCCGCACGAGCCCGCCTCCGACGATCAGGTGCTGGATCTCCGTCGTCCCCTCGTAGATCCGCAGCGCCCTCACGCTCCGGTACAGGTGGTCGACCGGATGGCCCGCAAGGACTCCCCGCCCCCCCAGCACCTGCACCGCCCGATCCACGATCCGCTGCGCGGCCTCGGTCGAGAACGCCTTCGCCATGGCCGCCTCCATCGTGATCCGCTCGGCCCCCCGGTCCTTCTCCCACCCGGCCCGGTAGGCCAGCAGGCGCCCGGCGGTCAGCTCGATCGCCGAAGAGGACAGCTTCTCCTGGATCAACTGGAACGAGGCCAGGCGCTTTCCGAACTGTTCCCGTCCGCGCGCGTGCTCCACGGCCTCCCAGAGCGCCCTTCCGGCCATGCCGCAGGCCGCCGCAGCCACCGTGGGGCGCAACCGGTCGAGCGTCGCCATTCCGATCTTGAACCCACCCCCTACATCGCCCAGAAGAGCAGCACCCGGAACAACGCAGTCGTTGAACTTCACCTCGCCAAGCGGATGCGGAGCGCTCATGACCAGCGATCCCGTGAACTCGAACCCATCCGCGTCCGCCGGCACGACGAAGCACGAGAGCCCCCAGGTTCCCGCACCCGGGTCGGTCGAAGCGAAGACGACGTAGAAATCCGCGATGCCCGCATTGGAAATGAAGGCCTTCCCACCGTTCAGCCTGAACCCGGACCCGTCCGGCACCGCAACGGTGGTCATGGACCCGACATCGGACCCCGCCTCCCACTCGGTCATGGCGAATGCGCCCATTGCTTCGCCCGCCACGGCGCGCTCCACCCATCCACCGGGATCCTCGTCCCGGATCAGCCCCGGTGTCGCGCTCAGCCCCTGCAGCGCAAAGACCGCGTCCGCAAGCGGCGACCACCACGCCAGCACCTCGCGCGCCACCAGACAGCCGCGCACATCCCCCTCGGCAATGGGACGAAAGAGCCCCGCATGCCCCATCCGTCCCACCAGCTCTCTTGCGCGCGCCCGAGCCGCCGCATCGGTGTCCGGATCGCGCCCCTCCCCGATCTCCTCTTCGCAGAACGCCAGGACCCGCTCCCGGTACTCCCGGTGCGACGCCTCGATGAACGCCGCCACCGGGTCCAGCGACAACCCGCCGCCGTCAAACAAAACGCGGCTTCCGCTTTTCCAAGAACGCATCGTACGCCTCGCGGAAGTTGGGGTTGAGCATGCAGGTCGCCTGCACCCGCGCCTCGGCCTCGAGCGCCTTCTCGAGCTCCATGTGCGCCTCCCGGTTGAGCGCCTCCTTGGTCATCTGAAGCGCAAAGGACGGACCCCGCGCCAGCTTCCCCGCGAACGCCGTCGCCGCCGCGAGCGCCTCACCGTCCGGCACCACCCGGTTGTAGAGCCCGATCCGGTGCGCCTCCGCCGCATCGACGAACCGGCCGGTCATGAGCAGCTCGCTGGCGCGACCGAAGCCGACGATCCGCGGAAGCAGCCACGCCGCGCCCATGTCCGCGCCCGAAAGCCCGACCCGCGTGAACAGGTACGCGATCTGGGCCGACTCCGCCGCGATCCGCACATCGCACGCGGTCGCAATCACCGCCCCCGCGCCCGCAACCGTCCCGTTCAGCGCCCCGATCACCGGCTGACGGCACTGCCGCATCGCCAGAATCAGGTCGCACGTCATGCGCGTAAACTCCAGCAGCCCCTCGAAGTCCCGCTCGAACAGCGGGCCGATGATGTCCTCGACGTCCCCGCCGGTGCAGAATCCCCTGCCCGCGCCGGTAATCACGACCGCGCGCACTTCCGGCTCGGTATCCAGCGCCCGAAACGTGTTCCGCAGCTCGTCGTAGACCTCGAAGGTCAGCGCATTCAGACGCTCCGGCCGGTTGAGCGTGATCCGCGCGACGCTCGTCTCCCCGTCCCAGTCCAGCAGAAACGAGCGCGGGGTATCCAGGAGAGGGGATTTGAGGTCGGTCATGGCTTCTCCTTCGGGGCGGGCGGGTCCATGGCTGGATGGGCGCCCGGCGGCGCCTGCCGGATGGCCGTCGCCTCGCTGGCGGCTACCTTCCCGGTCACGTGGCACCATCCCGTCGCGGGGGGATCACCGCCGTGGCCTCGACCTCCACCACCGCGCGCGGATCCACCAGTCCGGTCACGGCCACCAGCGCCATGGCCGGGAAGTGCTTCCCGAACACCGCCCTGTACGCGGCCCCGATCTCGGGCAGCGACCCGCGATAGGCATCCATGTCGGTCACGTAGATGGTGAGACGGCCCACATCGGAGACTTCTCCCCCCGCCGCCTCCACCACCCCCATCACGTTGGCGAGCGCGGCTCCGAACTGCGCCGCCAGCGCCCTGCCGGCGGCCCCTCCGTCCGGCGGCGCGGCTCCCCCGCGTTCGCCCCCCACCCCTTCGCCCCCCACCCCGATCTGCCCCGCAACGAAGAGCACCCTGCCCCCCGCCGGCGCGAGCATCCCGTTGTTCCAGCCGCGGGGGCGCCCCAGCGCCGCCGGGTTCACGATCTCGAAGGTCATCGGCCGCGAATCACCAGCTCGCCGCCCTGCAGCGACGCCGCCGCGTCGGGCATGAAGGCCATCACGCCGTGCGCCACCTCGGCGGCCATGATGAAGCGCCCCCCCGGCTGCCTGTCTTCCAGGCCCTCTCGGATCGACGCCGCGGCACGGCCCGTCTTCGCCGCGATCCGTGCAATGTTCTCGTCCGTCATGGGCGTGTCCACGTAGCTGGGGCACACGGAGTTGACCGTCACTCCGGTCCCGGCCAGTTCGGCCGCGAGACACCGCGTCATTCCCAGCAGCGCGTGCTTCGAGGCCGCGTACGAGGTGATGTAGCGCGCGCCCTCGAGACTCGCGACCGACGCGACGTTGACGATGCGGCCCCATCCCCGCTCCACCATGGCGGGCAGGAACGCCTGCGTACAGAGCAGCGGACCGGTCGCGTTCACGCGGTGCACCGACTCCCACTCCTCCAGCGTGACCTTCCCGAAGGGCGCGGAAGCCGCCACCCCGGCGTTGTTGACCAGCATGTCGACCCCGCCCAGCAGCTCCCGGGCGCGCGCCGCCATCGCGGCGATCGAATCCGGGTTCGTGACGTCGCAGCGCACTGCGTGGGCCATGCGGCCCGTGCTGCGCAAGCCCTCGGCGACCGCCTCGATCTCGTCCCCGGTGCGAGCCGTGACCACCACCGCCGCACCCGCCCGGGTCAGTGCACGCGCCACGGCCGCCCCGATCCCGCGTCCCCCGCCGGTCACGACGGCACCCTTGCCGGTCACGAAAACGCCCCGGCCACCGAGTCCACGACAATCCCGCCCAGTACCGCAACGGTCCTCTCGCCTTCTTCGCGGGTCGCGGCGGCGGGGTCCCCGCAATACGCCTCGTCCACCCCCGCTTCCTCGAAGGTGGCCGCGCCGTCACGGATCGCGGCCGAGAGGGACGCCGGGTTCGCGGCCAGCTCGCGCCGCGCCGCGTCCCGCACCAGCTCGGGGGCCGCGGCCATGACCACCGAGGTTTCGTAGCACCCCGCGTGACACGCGCCGCTCCTGAACTCGGCGGTGAGGCGCGAGGCCCAACGCCGTTCGGTGAGGTCCGGGTGGATGACCGGCATGGGTCGGCGGGGGGCGAAAGCCGCGTCCCGCACGGGGGCATCGTCCCGGGGCCGCAATGGCGCCGCGGCGACCGCGGCCGCGCTGTCACGCACCACGCTCCGGATCGCGGCCAGGTGCGCAGGATCCAGGTGCGCGTTGACCACGACCAGCGCGGCCGCCCCCTGCTGCTCCAGGGAGGCCGCCACGTCGGCCAGCAGCGCGGTGAAGGTGGCCGGCCGTACCGAGATCGTTCCCGGGAAGCCGGCGGCGAAGAGGGCAGCCGTGTACGGGAAGGGAGGCAGAACGACGGGATGGAGGCCCAGGCGCCGCAGACCGGGCAGCGCGGCGCCGGCGGCGGCGGTCGCGATGATGACGTCGGTGGTCAGCGGCAGGTGGGGGCCGTGCGCCTCGACCGCGCCGACCGGAAGCAGGGCGACGACCCGGGAGCCGTGTGGGGTGTGGGCGCTCCCGCCCGCACCGCCGGGCCCAAGACCAAGACGCCTGATCCCGGTCCACGTGGCATTGCCCCAAAGGTGGTTCTCCATTGACGATCCCTCCTTCGTTTCTAAACATAATCGCCACCCTCCTGCCCAAAGCGCCCGCTCGATGCCCTTCGACCCGCCCGACCCATTCAACATCGCCGACTATTTCCTGGACGACCGGGTTCGCGAGGGGCTCGGAGCGCGCATCGCGCTGCGGACGCGGGACGGCACGGTCACCTATGCGGCGCTGCGAGCCCGCGCCAACCGGTTCGCCAACGCCCTCGAAGCGGCGGGTGTGCGACCCGAGGAACGAGTCCTGGTGGGTCTGCCGGACGTGCCGGACTTCCCGGCCGCGCTCTTCGGCGCGCTGAAGATGGGTGCGGTCGGAGTCATGGTGAACTGCTACCTGGGCGCGTCGCGTATCCGCGAACTGTACGCGTACACCCGCGCCGCGGCGGCCGTGATACACGCGGATCATGCGCGCACCTTCCAGGAGGCGGCGCAGGGCTCGCCCGGTCCACCCCGCCTTATCGTCCTCGGCACGCCCGACGACGACGCCCTTGTTGACAACTCCAGTTTACATTATGTCAACTTTGCTTCACATTTTGACGACCCTGCGATCTGGCTGTTCTCCGGCGGCACGACGGGGCGCCCCAAGGGTGTGATCCAGAGCCACGCGTCGTTCGCCAACACTACAGAATGCTACGCGAAGGGCGTGCTCCGCTACACGCCCGACGACATCACCCTCTCGGTGCCCAAGCTCTACTTCGGGTACGCCACCGGCTCCAACCTCTTCTTTCCCCTCGCCGCGGGAGCCTCGGCGGTGCTCTTTCCGGAGCGTTGCACCGCCGCGGAACTTTTCGCGCAGATCGCCCGCCACCGCCCCACGATCCTCGTCAACGTACCCACCATGGTGAACCGAATGGTCGCGCACCCGGACGCGGACGCACGGGACCTGAGCTGTCTGCGGCTGTCCACCTCGGCCGGAGAACCCCTGCCCGCCACCCTGCACCGCCGCTGGGACGATACCTTCGGCGTTGAGCTCCTCGACGGCCTCGGCACGGCCGAGATGTGGCACGTCTTCATCTCGAACCGGCCCGGCCGGGTCCGTCCCGGGACGCTCGGCACGGCGGTTCCCGGCTTCGAGGTCGTGCTCTGCGGCGACGACGGCAACGAGGTGGAGCCCGGCGAGATCGGCCGGATGCGGGTGCGGGGCGGATCCCTGGCCCACGGCTACTGGCAACACCCGGAAGCGACGCGTCACGCCTTTGCCGGGGAGTGGTACATTTCGGGCGACATGATGGCGCGCGACCGGGACGGGTATTTCAGCTACCAGGGACGCGACGACGACTTGCTCAAGGTCTCGGGGAAGTGGTTCTCGCCCCAGGAGGCCGAGGAGTGCCTGCTGCAACACCGGCACGTAAAGGAGGCGGCGGTGGTGGGGATCGAGACGGAAGCCGGGCTGACGGTTCCGGAGGCGTTCGTGGTGCTCGCCGCCCGCGAGGACGGGGGAAATGCGGCGGCCGGCCCGGCACCCGCGCACGAAGCCGACCTTGGGGCGCACGTCGCCACCCGGCTGGAGTCCCACAAGCGCCCTCGCGCGATCCACATCCTTTCCGATCTGCCCCGCACCCACCTGGGCAAGGTCGACCGCGGGGCGCTGAAGCGGGAGCCGCGCGTGTCGAACCGGGACCCCGAGTCGCGGACCGCGCCCCGTGCGTCCGGGAGTTCGCCGTGAACCGCCCGCTCCGCATACCGGTTCTCCTCGGCTCGGTGCGCCGCGCACGCCAGTCCATCAGGGTCGCCCGTTTCGCCGGCCACCGGCTCGAGCAGGCGGGCGCCGATGCTCCGCTGCTGGATCTGCGCAGCCTCGACCTGCCGATCATGGAGGAGCGCCTGCACATGCGGGACGACCCGCCGCCGGGGCTGTTGCGCTTCTCGGAGGCGGTGAAGGCCGCCGACGCGATGGTGGTCGTCAGCCCCGAGTACAACGGCTCCATCCCCGGCGTGCTCAAGAACGCGCTTGACTACATCTATGGCGAGTGGTTCCGGAAGCCGGTCGGCATCGTGACCGTGTCGGCGGGGGGATTCGGCGGTGTCCAGGTGCACAACCACCTGCAACTCCTCTTCCTGCGCCTCAAGGCGTTGCCGGTGGCCGGGATGCATGTCTCGAACGTGTCACGCAGCTTTGGCGAAGACGGCAACCCCGTGGAGCCGCACTACGAGAAGTCCTTCGCGGGCTTCATCGAGACGCTCGACTGGTACGCCCGTGCGATCGGCGCGGCGGTCGACTCGGACGGGGGCTGATCCCCAACCCCGCAGGTGAACCGGCGCCGCCGCCGTGACAGGGGCGGCTGACGCACCGGGCGCAAAAAAAAGGCCCATTCAACTATTCCAGCGCCCCTCGTACGATGGGATCGTTTGCATCCATCGGTGCCGAACAGGAGATTGGGGACAGGCGCCGTGCGACACGACCGAGGGCGGAGGGGACATGGACGCGGCCTGGCTGCAGACGTACGCGACGATAGGCACGGTTGTCCTGGCCGTGCTGGGTGCGCTGGGCCTTGGACGGCGTACCGTGGGTGATCTGCGAAGGGAGAACCGAGAGGCTCACGCCCGGATCGGCACCCAGATCGCAAAGCTGCGCGAGGATGTCGACAGGGACATCGCCAAGCTGCGCGACGAAATGGCTGGCCAGTACACGAAGCTGCGCGACGACCTCCAGGGCGAAATCGCCAAGTTGCGCGACGACCTCTACGCCGAGATCGCCAAGTTGCGCGAAGACCTCTACGCCGAGATCGCCAAGCTGCGCGAGGATGTCGACAGGGACATCGCCAAGTTGCGCGAAGACATGCTTGACCAGAACACGAAGCTGCGCGACGACGTCCAGGGTGAAATCGCCAAGCTGCGCGACGACATGCTTGGCCAGAACACGAAGCTGCGGGACGACGTCCAGGGCGAAATCGCCAACTTGCGCGACGACCTCTATTCCGAGATCTCCGCCATCAGGCAAGACAACGCGCAGTTCCGTCAGGATCTCGCGGAGTTCAAGGGCGAGATGCGCTCGGAAATCAAGGGCTTGCACGGCGCGCTGCTGACTCTCCGTGAAGACTTCCGAACTCACGTCTATGGAAGCCACGCGAACTGAGCAAGCCACGGTGCAGCCCTTCTGGATCGTCCCCATCGTGGTTATCCTGTCCGGGCCGCATTCCTTCCGATAGCCGGCCGCCCCGAGGCGCCGGATGCCTGTGACCACCGAGCGACATGGGATCCTTCTACCTCTCCACGCCGATCTACTACGCTTCGGGCGAGCCGCACCTGGGCCACGCATACACGACGATCCTGGCCGATGTGCTGGCACGCTACAGGCGCCGCGCCGGCGACGATGTGCTGTTTCTTACCGGGACCGACGAACACGGACAGAAGATCCAGGAGGCGGCGGCCGCACAGGGGGTCACTCCGCTCGAGCTGTGCGATGTCATGGCGAAGCGCTTCGAGGCCGCGTGGGAAGAGATGGGGATCTCCCACGACCGCTTCATCCGCACCACCGAGCCGGAGCACATCGCCGTCGTGCGCGCTCTGCTGGAGCGCCTGTACGACAACGGGCTGGTCTACGAGGCCGAGTACACGGGGTGGTACTCCGTCGGCCAGGAACGCTACTTCACGGAGAAGGAGATCGGGCCCGATCGGGTTGACCCCATCGCGGGCGGACCGGTCCAGCGGATACGCGAGAAGAACTATTTCTTCAGGATGAGCGAATTCCGGGAAAGGCTGATCCGGCACATCGAGGACAACCCGGAGTGGATCGTGCCCGCCACGCGCCGCAACGAGGTCCTCGGTTTCCTCGGCCAGGGGCTCGCCGACCTGTCGATCTCCCGGCCGCGCTCACGTATCCACTGGGGCATCCCCCTGCCCTGGGACTCCGACCAGGTGACCTACGTGTGGGTGGACGCGCTGACCAACTACGTCACGGCCTCGGGAGCCATCGAGCCCGGTGCGCCCACGGAGGAGCGCGGGTTTGGCGATGGCCGGCGCCCATCGTGGTGGCCCTGCGACGTGCATCTCATGGGCAAGGACATCCTCACCACGCACGCGGTCTACTGGCCTACGCTGCTGATGGGAGCCGACCTGCCGCTGCCCCGCAAGATACTCGCGCACGGCTGGTGGGTCGTCGGCGACACCAAGATGTCCAAGTCGCTCGGCAACGTGGTGGACCCGCTCGATCTCAGGGAGCATTACGGGGCCGACGCCGTCCGGTGGTACCTGATGCGCGAGATGCCCACCGGTCAGGACGCGTCCTACACCCCGGACCGCTTCCTCACCCGCTACGACGAGTTGCGCAACATCTTCGGCAACCTGGCGCACCGCACCCTCTCGATGGTGAAGCGGTACCGGGGCGGCACGGTCCCCGACGCGCCGGCGGGGGGCCTGGCCTCCGAGACCGGCCGGGCCCTGGCCGCGTACCGGCGTGGCCTCGACGGCTACCGTTTCCATGAGGGCTTCGCGGCCGCGATGGACCTGGCCAGGGCCGCGAACGGATTCGTGGAAGCGCGGGAACCGTGGGCGCTTGCGCGGGAACCCGCCCGTGCGGGGGAACTCGACGAGACCCTGGCGACACTCGTCCGGACGCTTGCCGTGCTCGCCGCGATGTTCGAACCCGTGATGCCCGTGCAGACGCGCGAACTGGCTTTGCGACTGGGCCTGGCGGGTGTGCCGCTCCTGGCGGACCTGGAAGCCGCCGATCTTGCCGGGCATGCGGTTGCGGTCGGCCAACCCCTTTTCCCGCGCGTGGATACGGGCGTTTCCGATCAGGAGAAACCCCCGGTTACTTGACCCGGTGGAGCCAGACGGGTAACCTATCAGCCACATGTTTAGCGAGCGATGGACCGTCCTCCTGATGAAGGGCGACAACGATTCGGTGCGGCAGTACTCGCTGCCGCGCTCGACCGTGCGGCGGGCAGGAGTGGCTTTGGGTGTGTGCGGGGTACTTTTCCTCGGCGCTGCGGCCTTCCTGGCGTACGATTCGGGTGCGCGCGCGCGTGCCGCCATGCTCGCCCGTGAGAACCGGATTCTGGAAGACCAGCTCGCCAACTACCACGGCAGACTCGGCGATCTCGACCTGACCATTGCCGACCTTGCCGAGAAGGACCGCCACGCGCGGTTGCTGACTGGCCGGATCGGCTTCGACGAAGAGGTGTTCGAGGTCGGCGTCGGTGGCCCTGGACTGGAATCGCCCGGCGAGGACGAACTCTGGAGACTCGATCCGGAGGCCTCGGAGGCCGCGTATGCCTTCCGCTACGACCTCGCCGTGCTCGAACGGAAGGCGGACCTGCTCGGCGAAAGCCTCGACGAGACGACCGCCGCGCTCGAGTCGGACGCGGAGCGCCTCGCGGCAATTCCGTCGATCTCCCCCGTGGGCGGCCTGGTCTCGTCCTCATTCAGCCGGAGTCGGCCGCACCCCATCCACATGGTCGACCTGCCTCATCAGGGCATCGACGTGCACGCCCTCTACGGAACCCCGATCGTGGCCACCGGCGCCGGTGTCGTCACCTATGCGGGGTTTATGCACGGATACGGGAACCTGATCGAGATCGATCACGGTTACGGGTACGTCACGCGCTACGCCCACGCCTCCAGGCTGTTTCCCTACGTGGGCGAGAGGGTTCGCCGGGACGAAGTCATCGCCGAAGTGGGGTGCACCGGGACCTGCACGGCGCCGCACGTCCACTACGAAGTCCATAGGAACGGAACACCGGTCAATCCGCTGAACTACGTCCTCACGCGCGGCACGCGGTAGGATCGGTCCCTCCCGGCCGCATTCCCCCGTCTTGATGCAGTCCTTTTTCGTCCTTACCTTGGGCGGCGCGCGGTCTTTTGGGGCGGCAGCAACCGTACGGCCAACTTCAGGGAGCGAAGTCATGAAGCGAAGCAGCATGGGCACAGGGTTGGTTGCAATCCTGGTCACCACGATTCTCGCGGCCTGCGGGCCCGGCGAAGCCACGATCGTCGTCGCGCTCGGAGACGAAACCGGCGAAGACACGAACCCCATCGAGGGGGTCGAAGTCCGGCTGTTGCCGTATGACCGGGATCAGATTTTCGACTCCCTGACCGCGGTGGCGGCCGCCGCCGGAATGCCCGAACCACAAGTCCCCCCCGATCTGCTTGCGGCGCAGGAGGAGATCGCGCAGGCGCAGCAGGAGTGGCGCGACATGGAGACGCGGTGGAACATTCTGCGCGACACGCTCCAGAAGCTGACCGACGCCATGGAGGGCCTCAACCGGGCGCAGCGCGCCTACCTGACGCTCTACAACGAGTACCAGGACCTGGAGGGCGACTACAACCGCGCTGAGCAGCAGCTCGGAAGGCTCTTCGACAACTTCACGTCGCTGCAGCAGGCCGCCATCGGGCGCATGGACAGCATCAATATCGTCCAGGCGGATTGGGCCGACCAGGCGTTCGAGGATGTGGGCATGATCATCGCGGCCAAGACCGAACTCGCCGGCCTGGAGGAACATGCGGACACGACAGGTGTGGAGGGCATGGCCGTGTTCGAGGCCGCTCCAGGGCAGTACTGGGTCTACGCGCGTCACGAGCTGCCGTACAACGAGCTCTATTGGAACATCCCGATAGTGATCACGCGCGAGGAACCCCTGGTGCTGCGGCTCAACCGCGACAACGCGGTCGTGAGATCCATTTTCTAGCGGCAGCGACACCGGGGGCGTGCATCCGCGAAAGCACCGCCCGCCCGGCGTACCCGACCGATGAATCCGCGCTTCGAACTCAACGCGGAGGGCATCGGGCAGATCACCTTCCGTGACCCGTCACGGGCGCACAACGTCCTCACGGAGGAGGTGCTGCTCAACCTTGAGCGGACGATCGCGCAGGCGTGCGACGCCGCCGGAGAGGGCCGACTTCGGGCGCTGGTGGTAGCGTCCGCAAAACCCGGTTCGTTTATCGCCGGGGCGGACGTGGAAGCGATCACGGCCATTGCCGCTGCCAGGGACCGCGAGCTCGGCGTCGAAATATCGCGCCGGATCCAGGCTTTGTTCGGGCGCATTGCCGACATGCCGGTGCCGACGATCGCCGCCATCCAGGGGATCTGCCTCGGCGGCGGCACCGAAATCGCGCTGGCGTGCCGGTACCGCGTCAGCGACGACGACGACGGCACCCGCATCGGCTTGCCGGAGGTGCAGCTGGGCATCCTGCCCGGGTGGGGTGGGACGACGCGTCTGCCGCGGCTCGTGGGACTGCAGGCCGCCCTGGACCTCCTGCTCACCGGGAAGCCCGCGCGGGTCTCCAGGGCGAAGCGAGTCGGGCTGGTGGACCGGATCTTCCCGCGACATCAGTTTCGCGAGCGTTGCCTGGACTTCGCCCGCGCCGTGGCGGATCGGGAGGGCGGGGGTCGTCGGGGACGGCGCAGGCTCGTGGCCCGACTGCTGGACGGCACCGCGCCCGGAAGGTCGCTCGTGTTGCGGATGGCCACCCGGCGGATCCTGAAACTCACCGGCGGCAGGTACCCCGCCCCACTCAGGATCCTGAGCGTGGTGCGCCGGGGGCTGCGCAACGGTCCGACGGCCGGATTCCACGCGGAGGCCGAAGCAATCGGCGACCTGATCGCGTCGCCCGTGTGCCGCCATCTGCTTGGTCTCTTCGGCTGGCGGGAGGCGGCCCGAAAGGGACCGTGGTCGGATGGCGGCCGCGACGCCGGGGTGGAGCGCATTGCAGTCGTCGGGGCCGGGCAGCTGGGAGCCGGGATCGCACAGGTGGCGGCGTACAATGATCTTCCCGTGCGGATGAAGGACGTGCGCCACGAGGCCGTGGCGGGAGGACTCGCCTACGCGCGTTCGGTCTTTGACGGTGCGGTGAAACGCCGCAAGCTCGGCCGCCGGGACGCCATGAGGAAGATGGCGATGATCTCGGGGGGACTCGACTACCCGGGCGTGGCGCGGGCCGGCCTGGTGGTCGAGGCGGTCGTCGAGCGCATGGACGTCAAGCGGGCCGTGCTCGGGGAGGTCGAAGCGGTCGTGGGTCCCGAGGCGGTGATCGTGACCAACACGTCGTCGCTGTCGATCGACGAGATGGCAGGCGTCCTGGAGCGGCCCGGCAGATTCGCGGGGATGCATTTCTTTCACCCTGTTCACCGCATGCCGCTCGTTGAGGTGGTGGCGGGGGAGAAGACCGACGCCGACACGATCGAGACCATCGCCGCGCTCGCAGTGCGCCTGGGCAAGGTCCCGGTCATCACGCGGGACGGCCCCGGCTTCCTGGTCAACCGTATCATCGGACCCGGATTGAACGAGGCCGGGCATCTGCTTGACGAGGGCTGGGACGCGGCCGCGCTGGACCGCGTCTGGACCCGGTTCGGCATGCCGATGGGTCCCTGCCGCCTGATCGACACGATCGGCATGGAAGTCGCATACCACGCGGGACAGGCGCTGGCCGCCGCGTTCGGCGACCGGCTGGCGCCCGCCCGATCCCTCGCCGCTCTGGCGAAGTCGAACCGGCCGGGCCAGAAGGGCGGCAGAGGGTTCTACCTGTATGAGGGCGCGAAGCCGAAAGGCATCGATCCCACCGTGTATGCGGACATGGGCGTATCCTCGCCGCGCACCGATCGGGACCCCACACGGGCGCGGGACCGGACGATCCTCGCCATGGTCAACGAAGCCGCCAGGGTGCTTGAGGACGACATTGTGTCGAGCGCCGCGGACGTGGATCTGGGCATGATCATGGGCGCCGGTTTCCCGCCATTCCGTGGCGGCCTTCTGAGGTATGCGGACGACCGTGGGCTGGACGAGGTTCTCGCGGCCCTTGCGGCCCTCCAGGACGCGCATGGAAGCCGCTTTGAGCCCAGTACGCTGCTCGGGCAGCTGGCCGAGGCAGGCGAGACCTTCCACGGCGCGTTCCCGCGCGCCGACGACGTGGCGCCGGAACGAGGATGAGCGCGAACCGCGTTCCCGCCAGACCGCGCCGGCGACCGGGGCAGCGCGTCGCGGGCCTCGTGCTCGCCGCCGGCGGTTCGTCGCGGATGGGCACCGCGAAGGCGCTCCTGGACGCGGGCGGGACGACCTTCGTCGGGCGGCTGGTGCAGACGCTGGAGAGCGCCGGGTGCGACCCCGTAATCGTCGTCGTGGCGGCGAGCAGGGGCAGCGTGGCCGACGAAGCGGCGAGGGCAGGCGCGCGCCTCGTCGTGAACCCGGACGGCGCGGGCGGCCAGATCGGTTCGCTGCGGGCGGGGCTGGCCAGTCTGGCCAGACGCGAGAATCTCCCCGCCGCGGTGGTCTTCACCCCGGTCGACAACCCCGCCGTCGCGCGCGCAACCGTCGAGGCCCTGATCGCCGCGTGGGGCGCCGCCCGCGCCGACATCGTGCTGCCCCGCTGCGGGGATCGCCGTGGGCACCCCGTGCTGGCCGACATGAGAATCGCGCACGAGTTCCACGAGCCGGGCCTTCCGGAGGGGGCGCGGACGGTGGTGCGGCGCGATCCCGGCAGGGTGGTGGAGGTCGCGGTGGAGGATCCGGGCGCCGTGGAGGACATCGACACGCCCGAGCGATACCGGCGGCGGTTCCAGCGGGAGCCTTCGCCGCATTCCAGGCCGCCAGCGCGCTCGTCCGGGCCGCGGACCCGCACCGGGCCACCCCGCGCGTCCGCATGAATCCGTCGGCCGCGCGGGTAGCCGCCCGAGTCCTGGAAGCGCTCGGAAGGGGCGAGCGGATATACACGGCGGTCGTGACCGGCGCGCGCGACCCTGCACTGATCGGGCGGCGGTGGTGGCTCTCCGGCAGGCGCCACGGGGGCTCGCTCGGCAGCCCGGCGCTCGACGAAGCGGTCGCCGCGGCGGTGCCGGCGCTCTTCCCCCCCAGAGAATCCCGCGGTGCGCTGAGCCGCGACTTTCGGTACCCGGACGGCGGCCGGACCGTCACGGCCACGGTCTATATCGAACTTCACGGCCCGCCCGCGCGCATGGCGATCGTGGGTGCGGGACACATCGCCATTCCGTTGTCCCGGATGGCCGCGATGCTGGGAATGCGCGTCGAAGTGCTGGACGACCGCCCGGACTTTGCCGCTGCGGACCGTTTTCCGGAGGCCGCCGCGGTACGCGTGATCGACTTCCGCGACCCCTTCGCCGCCATGGACCTCGGCCCATCCGACCATGTCGTGCTCGTCACGCGGGGGCACAGCTTCGACTACGAGTGCCTGGTGCGGCTGTTGCGCATGTCGGCACCCCCGGGCTACATCGGTATGATCGGGAGTCGCCGCCGGGTGCGTGCAACCCACGAGCAGCTCGCTCGGGAGGGCTTCACGACCGACGAAATGCGCCGGGTGCGAGCCCCGGTCGGCCTCGATCTGGGTGGGCAGACACCGGTCGAGATCGCGGTCTCGGTGGTGGCGGAGATCATTCTGTTTCACGGGGGAGGCACGGGAGCGCCCCTCGTGGAGAAGGAACGGGTTGTCGAGCGCTTCTTCGGGGACCCGGGGGGACGAAACGCTGCCGAGGACTGAGCGGCCACGGCGGCAATCCACAACGCGAACATGGGAGGAACGAGTTGGACGAAAAGGAACTGCTGGGCCAACTGGCGACTTTGCGCGAGCCGGCCGTCCTGGCCACGATCGTGTCCGCCAGGGGATCGACGCCGCGCAAGACCGGCGCACGGATGCTTGTCGGGCGGGACGGCGTGATCGCCGGCACCGTCGGGGGAGGGTGTGGCGAAGGCGAAGTGATCGCTGCCGCGGAGGAACTGCTTGCCGGCGCGCCGCCGAGGACCGTTCGCGTCGACCTGACCGATGACTTCACCACGTGGAGTCCGGCGGTGTGCGGCGGAATCATGGACGTCTTCGTCGAGCGGGCCAACCCCGAACGATTCGACGGCCCGTGACCGCGCCCGCCGCAGGCTCCGGGTCCACGCGGCGGCTGATCCTGCCGCGGGATGGTGATTTCGTCGACATATACTACCGGCGCATCGGGAAACCGGAGGATACCTATCGTCTCTTCGTGCTGGACAGCAGTGCCGATGTCGTCGTCACGTTTCAGCCCCGTACGCCCATCGAGCAACCGATCGTCGTCGATGAGCTCACCATTCTGGAGCCGCGTTCGCCGGTCATCTGGTTCACGTTCCCGGGCAAGTGGCACGATATCGGCCTTTTCTTCCGCAACAACGGCAGCCACACGGGGATGTACGCCAATGTCCTCACGCCGGTCGATTTCGTCGACGCCCGCACCTGGTCGACAACGGATCTGTGCCTTGACGTCTGGGTCCCCCGCTGGGGCCCGGTCCGGATACTGGATGAAGACGAGTTGAACGAGGCGGAAGAAGCAGGGCAGGTCGACGGGAAAACGGCGGAGCGGGCCCGCGCCGAAGCTGCGTCCCTGGTGCATTCGCACAGCGCGAACGCCTGGCCGCCGCAGACCGTGGGAGAGTGGTCGCTGGCCCGGGCGCTGAGCGTCCTGCACTCGCTGTAGGCCGGGCGCCCGCCACGGTCAGGCCTCTTCGTCCGCCTCCAGCAACTGCGCCGAACAGAGCCTCGCAGCGTCGATGTAGCACTTGGCGGCCACAGCCCCGTCCTCGCGCAGGAAATCGATCAGGCGCTCATGGTCCCGCAGTCCGGCGCCGGGGACGGAGATGACCTCGGAGTGGTATCCGCCACCTTCGGCGTACAGCACGCGCACGCGAATCCGTTCGCCGCTCACGGTGAACTCCCGCCGGATCCACGCATGCGCTTCAGCTCCGGCAGCGTCGCCAGGAACACGATCGAGATGAGGATCGCGGAGGCGACGCAGTAGCGGCACCACGCCTGCAGGACCGCCGCCTCGATGTACGTGAGGTAGGCGCTGAACAGGACCCCGGACAGGGCGCCGCCGAAGAGCAGGAAGGCCGTGACGCGCGAGGAGGCGAGCGGCCCCTGCAATCCCGCGATCGACAGCGCGAATAGCGCGATGTAGCCGCCCAGACCGATCCCGGCGACGGGCACGGGACCGATCCAGGCATACTTCGAGGACTGCACGGTGCCACAGTCGCCGGTGCCGCAAGGTATCGGCGGCGTCCATCCCATGGAGTAGGCCACCAGGTAGAAGGCCAGGAACGCGCCGCCCAGGGTGAGGACGGCGATGAGCATTCGGTTTCGCGGGGGCGATTCCGTCAAATCAATTCCCCGGGCCGGCTTCCACGGCCTGCTGAATGTCGATGAACTGGAAGCCGCCCAGCCGCTGGGCGGAGCCTGTGCCGTGGTGGACGAAGATCCCGGGCGTGCCAGGCACGCCAAGCCTCTGACCCAGTGTGAGGTTGGCGGTTACGACATCCGCGAACCGGTCGCTGTGCAGGCACTCCTCGAAAGCGTCGGTGTCGAGACCGATTTCGCCGGCCAGGTCCTCGAAGTGGCCGGCGACGCTGCTGCGCATGGCCCAGTCGTCGAACGTACGGTACACCGCGTCGTGATAGTCGAAGTAGCGTTCCTGGTCACCGGCGCAACGGGCGGCCCGCGCAGCCAGGAACGAGTGCGGGAAGCCGGGACTCGGATAGTCGTAGTACACGAACTTGGCCTGGCCGGTCTCGACGTAGGCCATGTCCACCTGCGGCTTGATCATCAGCGCGAACTGCCGGCAGGTGTTGCACTGGTAGTTGCCGAACTCCATGATCGTGACCGGCGCGTCCGGGTCGCCCTGGACCATACCCTGTGCCAGCCCCAGCAACTCCGCGTCCGCGAGGTCGCCCAGGTCGACGGGCTCGGTCACTGCGGCGCCGCCGCCCCGGAGCACCAGGGCAATCGTCGCAATCCCGCCGACCGCCACGATCCCGATGATGATGTAGAAATTTTTCATGTCATTGCGCTCCAGATCTTGAGATGTCCGCGGTCATGCTGCTGCCGCGAATGCGCGGGCGGAACCATAGCAAAATGGGCAGACCACCGTACCGGGACAATACTAAACATGTTTGTTTAGTATCACGGACTGGCCGTTCGGTAACGCGGGCCGATCAGTGCTTCGACGGCCGCCGTGGTGTCCGCCAGGTCGGGCAGGACGCGGTCGGCTTCGGTACTTTCCAGCTGCGCGTGCGAGAACCGGCCCGTGGCGACCGCCACGGTGGCCGCGCCGACGGCCCTTCCGCACGCCACGTCGCGGGGCGTGTCGCCGACGATCACGGCATCGCTTCCCCGGAAGGTGCGGTCCCAGTGCGCCGACGCACGATCAAGCGCGAAGCGGGGCAGCTCGTTGCGCACCTCGTTGTCGGAGCCGAACCCGCCAACGGGGAAATGGTGCCAGAGCCGCGCGGACAGGAGCTTCAGCCGGGCGCCGCCCGCCACGTTGCCGGTCACGAGGCCGAGATACACGTCCTCGCGCGCGGCGAGCGCGGTGATCAGCTCGTGGACCCCCGGCAGCACGGTCACGGGATGTCCGCCGATCCGTGCCTCGAGCTCGGACAGGTAGCGTTTCCAGAAGCGCGGCAGCCCGGCCTCGATGTCGCGGGCGTCACGGCCGGCCGCGGTCAGGAGCTCCCGCGTGATGCGGGGGTCCGTCTTGCCCGAGAAGTCGTGCGTCGCTATCGGTCCGGCGGTGCCGTAGGTCTCTTCCAGCGCGAGCCGGAACGCCGACCGCGCGGGGCCGCCGGTGGTGAGGGTGCCGTCTATGTCGAAGAGGATGAGCACGGGGCCGTGCAGGGCTACGCAGCGGGGTCCATGTCCAGGATTTCGCCCAGCAGGGACGTGTCCAGATTGCCCCCGGAGAGGACCGCGCAGACCCTGCGCCCGGTCGCATCGACGCGGCCGGACAGGAGCGCGGCGACGGTGGCCGCGCCCGAGTACTCCACCACGAGCTTGCGCCGCGTGATGAGGTGGGCGGCGGCGCGCCGGATGTCGTCGTCCTCGACGAGCACCACGTCGTCCAGGAACGCAGCCGCGTGGGCGAAGGTGAGGTCGCCGGCGCGCGTGGGCGCCAGACCGTCGGCGATCGTGTCGATGCGTTCCAGCGTGGACGGGGCCCCCGCATCGAGCGCCCGCCGCATGGTGGGCGCTCCCGCGGGCTCGACGCCGATCACGGCGGCAGCCGGGTTCAGGCGCCGAAGCGCAGCCGCGCAGCCCGCCATCTGTCCTCCGCCTCCGATCGGCACCAGCAGCGTATCGACCTCGGGCCAGTCTTCACAGACTTCCAGCGCCACGGTTCCCTGCCCCGCGATGATCCACGGGTGATCGAAGGGCGGGACCATCACCAGGCCCTCTTCGGCCGCGATCTCCTCGGCGCGCACCCGCCGGTGCTCGGACGTCGTGCCCGCGAACTCGACGCGCGCACCGAGATTGCGGGCCCCGTCGCTCTTCACCCCCGGCGCCGTCGTGGGCATGACCACCACGGCGTGCACACCCCTGAGTCCGGCGGCAAAAGCCACCGCCTGGGCGTGGTTCCCCGAGGAGTAGGTGATGACGCCGCGGGCCAGCTCCTCTTCGGGAAGTCGCGCGAGGAAGTTGCAGGCCCCCCTCGCCTTGAAGGCGCCGGCCTTCTGCAGTGACTCGCACTTGAGACGGACCTCGCCGCCCGCCGTGCGCGACAGGTCCGCGTCCGGAATCAGCGGCGTGCGCACCACGGTGCCGAGAATGCGCTCGGCCGCGGCCTGGATCTCGGTCAGCGAGACGAGGCCGGCGGTGGCGTCATCTCCGGCCGCCCCCGTCCCCGCCCCGGCGCCGGCAGCCGCGTCTGGCACTGGAGACGCCTCAGTCCTCGTCATCGCCCACGACCCGGGCGACATCGACCACCGAATCACCCTTGTCCAGGTTGACCAGCCGCACCCCCTGGGTCGCGCGCCCGATCACGCGCATGTCCGACACGGGCTGCCGGTTCACCACCCCGTTGCGGGTGATCACCATGAGTTGGTCGTCGTCCGTAACGGCCCTGACCGCGACCACCGGACCGGAGTTCGCCGACAGCTTCAGGTTGATCACGCCCAGCCCGCCCCGGCCCTGGAACCGATAGTTCCGGATCTCGCTCCGCTTGCCCATCCCGTGCTCGGTCGCGGTGAGCAGCGTCTCGTCCGGCCGGCGCACCACGACCATCCCCACGACCTCGTCGTCCTTGCCCAGCCGTATCCCCATCACGCCTTCCGTGTTGCGCCCCATCGACCGCACGTCCGATTCGTGGAAGCGGATGGCCTTGCCCAGCCGCGTCGCCAGGACCACTTCGTTGGCGCCGTCGGTGATGCGAACGTCGATGAGTTGGTCGCCCTCGCGGAACTTGATCGCGTAGATCCCCACCGCGCGCACATGGCCGTACGCCGACAGCGGCGTCTTCTTGACCACCCCGTTCCTGGTGCAGAAGAGCAGGAACCGGTCGCCGCTGAATTCTCGCACGGGCAACACCGAGGCCACCTTCTCGCCCCGGGCCAGGTGCAGGAAGTTGACGATCGGCTTGCCCTTCGCGTAGCGGCCTCCGTGAGGAATCCCCCATACCTTCACCCAGTGGCACCGGCCCTGGTCGGTGAACGCCATCAGGTAGTCGTGCGTCGACGCCACGAAGAGGTGCTCGACCCAGTCCTCCGCCTTGGTATTCATCCCGCGCAGACCGCGTCCGCCGCGCCGCTGTGCGCGGTAGGTGTCGATGGGGATGCGTTTCACGTACCCCTGGCGGGACATGGTGATCACGACCTCCTCGTCCGCGATCAGGTCCTCCACGTCGAAGGAGGACACGCTGCCCCGGATCTCCGAACGCCGGTCGTCGCCGTAGCGCGCGGCGATCTCCCTCAGTTCGTCCTTGATGATTCCCATCCGGATCCCGCGGTCCCCCAGGATGCGTTCCAGTTCCGCGATCCGCGTCCGAACACCCAGCAACTCGTGGTCCAGCTTCTCCATCTCGAGCCCGGTCAGACGAGCCAGCCGCATGTCCAGGATGGCCCGGGCCTGCCGCTCCGACAGCTCGTAGGACTCGTCGTCGGCCGACTCGGGCAGATCCTCGACCGGCTCACCCGGCAGCACCAGCTTGCGCCACGACTTCGACGCCCGGCGCAGCCCCACCGCTGCTTCCGCCGCATCGCGCGAAGCGCGGATGATCCTCACGACCTCGTCGATGTTGTCGACCGCGAGTCTCAGCCCCTCGAGGATGTGCTCGCGGTCCCTGGCTGCGGCCAGGTCGAATCGGCTCCGCCTCACCACGACGTTGTGGCGGTGCTCGATGAAGTGCCCGAGCATGTCGCGCAGCGGCATGACCCTGGGCACGCCGTCAACAAGCGCGAGGAAGATCACGCCGAAGGTGGACTGCATCGGCGTGTGCTTGTACAGGCGGTTGAGGACGACCTGAGGCACCGCGTCCCGCTTCAGTTCGATGACGACGCGGAGGCCGTCGCGGTCGGACTCGTCCCGGAGGTCGCGGATGGAGGTGAGCTTCTTCTCGCGCACCAGCGTCGCGATCTGTTCGATCAGGCGCGCCTTGTTCACCATGAACGGGATTTCGGTGACGATGATCCGGGCCGGCCCGTCGTCGGCCTCCTCGATGTCCGCCCTGGCCCGGATGACGACTCGGCCCCGTCCCGTGCGATACGCCTCCAGGATGCCCTCGGTGCCGCAGATCAGGCCGCCGGTGGGGAAGTCGGGCCCCCGGACGATCTCTTCCAGCCGGTCCTGCGGCAGCGACGGATCGTCGATGAGCGCCAGCAGGCCGGCGACGACCTCGCGCAGGTTGTGCGGGGGAATATTCGTCGCCATTCCCACGGCGATCCCCGACGCTCCGTTGATCAGGAGGTTGGGCGCCTTCGAAGGCAGGACCGACGGTTCCTTGAGGCGACCGTCGAAATTCTCGTCGAAGCGGACCGTGTCCTTGTCGATGTCCGCCAGCAGTTCGATGGAGAGCCGCTGGAGACGGGCTTCCGTGTAGCGATAGGCCGCGGCCGAGTCCCCGTCGATGGAGCCGAAGTTCCCCTGGCCGTCCACGAGCGGATACCGCAGCGAGAAATCCTGGACCATGCGGACGAGCGCGTCGTAGACCGCGGAGTCGCCGTGCGGATGGTACTTGCCGAGCACCTCGCCGACGACCGTCGCGCACTTCTTGTACGCCCGTCCCGGCGACAGGCCCAGTTCGGACATTGCGTAGAGGATGCGCCGGTGAACCGGCTTCAGCCCGTCCCGAACGTCGGGGAGGGCGCGCTGCACGTTGACGCTCATCGAATAGTCGATGAACGACTCGCGCATCTCCTGTTCGAGGATTCGTTCGAGGACCCGCTCGCCTGCGGTATCGTGCTCGTTTTCGGCCATGCGTCCTGCGGGCGCTGAAGGGTTGGATGCGCTGGGCCGAAGGCTTCCAAAACGAGCCCCGGACAGCCCTGAAAAATAGCTGATTTACAAAGGCTTTTCAAGCTGTAGGGAGCGGTTAATCCGGGCTGGTTCGCACGCCTCTTCCAGCGCCCCTTCGAGCACCGCGTGGACGCGTCCGCGCCTGGACCCGACGCGGGTCCTCCTCACGCCATCGCCACGAAGTCGTCGCCGTCGGCGAGCCCCTCCCCCACCGCCGCCGCCCGTACCGTCTCGCGGCCCGCGGACCTCGCGACGGCACCCAGATGCAGTGCGTCCCGGAACCCGTTGGCGGCCGCCGCTTCGCGCACCGGCGCGCCGTGAATCACCTGGCCGATCTTGCGCGGGTCGACCTCGATGAACGCGCGCACCCGGATCCCCTGGCGACGGCACTCCAGCGCAAGCTTCTTGCCCGTGGGACCCGCTCCCCAGATCACGACACCCGACCTGCCGGCGAGCAGGGTGCGGCGCAGGTGATGCACGCGGCACGCGCGAAACGCGTCCAGCGAGTAGGAAGGGTGCGTGCGGCTCAGGCGTTCTCCGCGGTTGTTCCAGTCGAGGAGCACGCGCGGGGCGGACACGAAGCGGTGGCCGCGCCGCCAAAGGCGCAGCAGCAGGTCGTAGTCTTCGGGCCAGCCGCGGTCACGGTAGCCGCCCACGGCGGAGAGCGCCGCGGCCCTGAACATGATGGTGGGGTGCGCAAGGGGACATTCGACGAAGATGTTCGCCGCGACCGTCTCCCACGTGGTCATGGCGTTGAGCCAGGACGCGTATTCGGCCGCCCGCGCGGTGACGCTGGAAGCCGGGACGTAGCGGACGCCGGTGCCGCAGCCTGCGAGGTCGGGGCGGCGCTGCAGGAGGTCGACCTGGGTGGCGAGCCGCGCGGGGTGGCATACGTCGTCGGCGTCCATCCGCGCGACCAGCGTCCCGTGCGCCTCGGAGAGGCCGCGGCGAAGCGCCGGCACGATGCCTCCGGGCGGGGTGCGAACCAGGCGGAAGCGGCTGTCGCGCCGCTCCCACCGCCGCGCGACACGCGCCGTGTCGTCGCCGGATCCGTCGTCGACCACCATGATCTCGAAGTCGGAGAACGTCTGCGCGCCGAGCGACCGCAACGCGGCTCCCAGCGTGGCGGCGCCGTCTCTGACCGGGAGGACGACCGTGACGAGGGGTGCGTGGCGCGGCCGGGACGAGGTCACGCGGCTCCCGCAGGCGCGCCGGAATCCGAACCCCGACGGTCGCGCGGACGCGGCCGCCCCGGACCGGACCGTCGCTCTCCCCACCCCAGCGCCTCTCCGAGAAACCGGCCCGTCACGCTCTCGGGCACCGAGGCCACGTCCTCGGGCCGCCCCATGGCGACGACCTCTCCGCCGCGCGCACCGGCTCCGGGGCCCATGTCGACCACCCAGTCGGCCGCCCTGACGACATCCAGATCGTGTTCGACCACCACCAGGGTGTGGCCCGCCTTGACCAGCCTGCGGAGCACGTCGTTCAGCAGTTCCACGTCCTCTCCCGAGAGACCGGTCGTCGGCTCGTCCAGGATGTACGCCTTGCGGGTGCCCTTGCGGGCCGCTGCCCCGATCAGTTCACGAGCGATCTTCAGCCGCTGTGCCTCGCCGCCCGACAGAGTCGTGGCCGGCTGGCCCAGACGGAGGTAGCCGAGTCCGACCTGCTGCAGATGCCACAGCGCCTGACCCAGCCGTGGCTCGCGGAGGAAGAAGCGTATGGCCCGATCGACGGTCAGATCGAGCACGTCGGTGACGTTGAGCCCGCGCACCCTGACTTCGAGCACCTCGGGCCGGTAGCGTTTCCCGCCGCACACCTCGCACGGCACGTGGATGTCCGCCATGAAGACCATCTCCACGCGCACGTATCCGGCGCCCCCGCACTCCTCGCAGCGGCCGCCCCTGACGTTGAACGAGAAGCTGCGCGCGTCCAGACCGGCCGTGGCGGCCGCGCGCTGGCGGGCGAAGATGCGGCGGATGTCCGCCCAGGCCCGGATATAGGTGACCGGATTCGAGCGGGGCGTGCGTCCGATGGGGCTCTGGTCGATCAGAATCACGTCGTCGACATGTTCGGTACCGGTCAGGGAGCCGTAGGCGCCGATCACCTCGCCCAGGTGCTCCTTTGCCGACGTGCGGCCTCCCCGAAGTTCACGCTCCAGCGCACGGTAGAGAATGTCGTGCACGAGGGTCGACTTGCCCGACCCGGACACGCCCGTCACGACGGTCATCGCCCCGATCGGGAACTCCGCTTCGGCTCCGCGCAGGTTGTGCAGCCTCGCTCCCTCCAGCCGGATGCGGGCGCCATCCACCGGCCGGCGGCGCCTCCCACTCCATCCGCGCGGCCCGCTGCGGCCGTCCTTGCCGTGTCCGCTGGCTCGCGCGCACACCTTTGACAGATACCTGCCCGTATTTGTCTCCGTTCGGGTCAGGTCGTCGGGCAGGCCTTCGAAAACGACCTCCCCGCCCAGGTCCCCGGAACCCGGACCCAATTCGACAACGTGGTCCGCGGCGCGGATCGCGGTCGCGTTGTGCTCGACCACGACCACCGTATTGCCGCCGTCACGGAGCCGGTGCAACAGTCCGATCAGGGCGTCCATGTCCTGCGGATGCAGTCCGATCGAGGGCTCGTCGAGGACGTACAGCGTGTCAACGAGGCGCGAACCCAGGGAGTTGGCAAGGGAGATCCGCTGTGCTTCCCCTCCGGAGACCGTGCGCATCTGCCTGCCGAGCGTGAGGTATCCCAGGCCGACATCCACGAGAAACCCCAACCGCGCCGACAGCTCCCGCAGTATGGTGCTCGCGATCCGGACCTCCATCGGGCGCAGATCGAGTCCCGCCATCCATTCCGGAAGCGCCTCGATCGGCATGGCGGAGACCTTCCCGATGTCGAGTTCGCCCACGGCCACATGCCCGGCCTCGGGCCTGAGACGCGATCCGCCGCAGGCGCGGCATGGCCGAGGGCGCTGGTACTGGCGGAGGAAGATGCGTATGTACTGCTTGTACCGCTTCCGCTCCCTGGAGCCGAGGAAGTCCAGAACCCCGCGAAACGACCCCTGGCCGTACAGCACCGCCTCGCGGAAGGACTCCGGCAGCTCCTTCCACGGAGCATGGATCGAGACGCCGTGCTCGTCGGCGAAACGGCGCAGCAGGGCGCGTTCCCGCCTGTAGCGGGGCTTCGCCCACGGGTCCACCGCTCCGTCGTCGAGCGATCGGTCCTCGTCGGGCACCACCAGTGCCGGGTCGTATTCCAGGGTCGCGCCGAAGCCGGTGCACGTGGGGCAGCTGCCGTAGGGATTGTTGAAGGAGAAGAGGCGCGGCGACGGTTTCAGGAAGACCTTGTCGGGGTGCCGGGGACACCGGAACCGCTCGGAGAAGCGGATCGCTTCGTGCGCGCGGTTCGCCGGAACCACGACCGCTTCGCCCTCGCCTTCACGGAAGCACGTGGCGATCGAGTCGGCAAGCCGGTCCGTCCAGTTCCGGTCGGGCGTGGGCGGAATCTTCAGCCTGTCGACAACGACCATGACTTCCCGGGCCGTCGCGAGATCGGCGACGGCGGCCTCGCCCGGCCCGGGTCCCGGCTCGGCTGCAGCTGCCGGGGTGTCCCGGTCCGCCGATGCAGTCGGCAGATCACGGAGCTCGGCCAACACTCCATCGGCCAGTACGCGGACGAAGCCGAGAGCCTGGAGGTTCTCCACGACCAGTTCGTGGGATACGCGACCGCTCCTGCTCAACGGAAAGGCAACCAGGAACCGGTCGCCCGGGGGCAGGGACGTGACGCGATCGACGGCATCGGAGACGCTGTCCGGACGTACTTCGTCCCCGCAGGCGGGACAATGCGTACGCCCCACCCGCGCAAAGAGCAGCCGGAGAAAGTCGTAGACCTCAGTGGCGGTGCCCACCGTGGAGCGGCTGCTGGTCGTCGGATTGCGCTGCTCGATCGCGACGGCGGGCGACAGTCCGTCGATCCGGTCGACATCGGGCTTCTCGAGCCGGTCGAGAAACTGCCTGGCATAGCTGGACAACGCCTCGACATAGCGGCGCTGGCCCGCCGCAAAGAGGGTGTCCAGCGCCAGAGAGGACTTTCCCGATCCCGAGGGCCCGGTGATGACGGTGAGCGCGTTGCGCGGCAGGTTGAGGTCGAGGTTCTTCAGATTGTGCTGCCGCGCACCTCTGATCCGAATCGATCGATCCATGAACGCGCTACAGAGCCCCCCGATTGGCCACCCGTTGCCTTCGGACACGATTTTCCCGACCGTGGAACGGCCTCGCGCCGCACCAAGGCACATGCCGTCTTCCTCAATCTACCAGCAGAAACACGATGAAACCGGACATCTACCCGCGCGACGACTACGACGACCTCGGTCGCTACCTTCCGGATCGGTCACCGATCGCGGCCGACCTGGGTGACAACCGCAACCTCTGGGGAGCCCATCCGGCGGCACTGGCCGTCATGGCGGACGCGGGCACGGCGGTTGCGTCCGAGTACCCGGACAGCTACGCGGACGAGCTCGCGGCAGCCGTCGCGGCGAAATTCGGCACCTCACCCGGCAACGTGACCACGGGCGCGGGGGGTACCGGAGTGCTGGACGCGCTCATGCGGGCGGTGGCGCCGACGCGCATGCGCTTCATGGATCCGGGCTGGCCGGCGGCGGGAATGCTGGCACGCATGAACGGACATGAACCGGTGCCGGTCGAGTGGGAAAGAGCGCTGGAAGACCCCATCCGCTTCGCGGGTTCGCAGCCGTGCATCGCATACATCGCGAACCCGGGCAATCCGACCGGGGAGGCCGTCCCCGACGATTGGATCCGGGCCGTCTACAAGCACACGGAAGCGGTCGGGAGCGTCCTGATCATCGACGAGGCGTACGGCGAGTACCACCGGTCTCGCGACGATCTGACGCCCTTCGAGATGGCGCTGGAGGGTGAGCGCACACTGTGCGTCAAGACCCTGTCGAAGGCGTACGGGCTCGCCGGCATGCGGGCCGGGTACGGGGTGGGCAGCGAGTCGCTCGTCCTCGAAGTCGACAAGGCGCGGGGGCCATTCGTCGTTTCCGGCGTCACGAGCAAAGCCGCGGCGGCGGCGGTTTCAAGCGACTCGCCGTGGCTGGACGAGACCATCGCCGAGACCAGGGTGAACCGGGAGCGATTGATCGACCGCCTGCGGCAGCGGGGCTACAGCGTCCCGGCTTCGGCAGCCAACTTCGTGTTCATCCTGCGTCCGGATGACCGGCTGGAACCGGAAACGAGGCAACTGGAGTCGTGCGGTGTGCGCGTTCGCCCGTTTGCGGGCACCACCGCGCGGGGATCCGGACTCCGGGCGACCGTCGCGCCGTGGGACAGGATGCAGCGCTTGCTGGACGGGCTCGACCTGGTCGCGGCGGGCCGGGCCTGAGGTCGCGGCCGTGACGCGCTCGGCGATGGGCACGACCGGCTGAAGCATGTCGCAAGCGCACGACGGCTACGAAGAGGAAGTCCTCGGCAAGGCGTACGATTCACGCCTGATGGCGCGCCTTCTGCGCTATCTGCGGCCATACGCGCTGCAGGTAGCGGGCGCCGTCGTCCTCCTGCTGCTGGCGTCGCTGGCGGCCGTGATCGGGCCCTACCTCACCATGATCGCCCTCGACGAGGCGATCCCTTCCAACGATGGCGGGCAACTTGCGCTTCTCGCCATCGTCTACCTGGCGGTCACCGTACTGGTCTTCGTCCTCCAGTACGTGCAGGCGCTCGTCACGACCTGGCTCGGCCAGCGGGTGATGTACGATCTCCGCACGCAGATCTTCCGCAAGCTGCAGGAGCTGGACCTTCGCTTCTACGACCGGAACCCGGTCGGCCGGCTGATGACACGCATCACCTCGGACGTCGAGACGCTGAACGAGCTTTTCAGCTCGGGGCTCGTCACGGTCTTCGGCGACCTCTTCATGCTCTTCTTCATCGTGGCCGCGATGCTCCAGATGGATGCGGACCTGGCCCTGGTGACCTTCAGCGTGCTCCCCTTCGTCGCCTGGGCCGCATTCGTCTTCCGCTCGCGCATCCGGTCCGCGTATCGGGACATCCGCCATCGCCTGGCGCGGATGAACGCCTTCCTTCAGGAGCGCTTCACCGGAATCAGGGTCGTCCAGCTTTTCAACCGCGAAGACGCCGATCTGGGACGCTTCAAGGAACTCAACAACGACTACCTGGACGCCCACCTGCGGTCGATCACCTACTACGCGCTGTTTTTTCCGGTCATTCAGCAGCTCACCTCCGTGGCAATCGCGCTCATCGTCTGGTACGGGGGCAGCGCGATGATCCAGGGTGCCGTCACCATCGGAGTTCTCGCGGCCTTCCTCGACTACGCGCGCCGGTTCTTCCGGCCGATTCAGGACCTGTCCGAGAAGTACAACCTGCTGCAGGGAGCCATGGCCTCTTCCGAGCGGATCTTCCGGCTGCTGGACCGCGAGCCCGCGATCCGTGACGCGACGGCCACGCGTCGGTTTCCGGAAGCGGCGCCGGGGGAAATCCGGTTTGAGAACGTCTGGTTCGCGTACGCGGGCGGCGAGGATGAGGCGAAGGGCCGCCGTGGCGCGGAGGGTGGGCGCGACTGGGTGATTCGGGACCTGTCGTTCACGGTCGCGCCAGGGGAGAAACTGGCGATCGTGGGGCACACGGGCGCCGGGAAGACGACGGTGATCAACCTGCTCATGAGATTCTACGAGGCTCAGCGCGGCCGCATCCTGGTCGACGGAATCCCGGTCGAGCAGCTCCAGCTGCAGGACCTGCGCGCGCGGATCGGGCTGGTCCTGCAGGACATCTTCCTGTTCAGCAAATCGGTCGACTACAATGTGAGGCTCGGGTCGGGAACCGTCGGCGGGGCCAGGGTGGCCGAGTCGCTCGAGGCCGTCGGCGCCACGCCATTCGTGGAGCGCCTTCCCGACGGGGCAGCCCAGGAACTGGGCGAGCGCGGAGCAAGCCTGTCGGTTGGAGAGCGGCAGCTGCTCTCGTTCGCGCGCGCACTGGCGTTCGACCCCGAGATCCTTGTGCTCGACGAGGCGACCAGTTCGGTCGATTCAGAAATCGAAGCGCGCATCGAGGAGGCAACCGACCGGCTCATGCACGGCAGGACCAGCCTCGTGATTGCACATCGCCTTTCGACCGTGCAGGGTGCCGACCGCATCCTTGTCATGCACCATGGCCGGCTCGTGGAGGAAGGAAGCCACGAGGAACTTCTGGCCGAAGAGGGACTATACCGTCAGCTGCACGAACTGCAGTTCGCGGGCGCAGCGGCCTGAGGCCCGCCCGCCGGCTACGTCGGCTGGTCCAGGGGACGCACCAGCACCTCGCTGACCGCGACGTGCGGCGGCGACGTAACGGCGTATAGCACCGCCTGCGCAACGTCCTCGGCCTCCAGCGGTTTCTTGCCGGCCCACCGTTCATTCCAGGCGTCGCGGGCAGCGGCGTCCGGAACGGTATCGATCAACTCCGTCTCGGCATAGCCCGGTTGAATGTCCGTCGAGCGAATACCGTGTCCGGCGCCCAGTTCCAGATGGAGACCCCACGAAATGCAGCGCACGGCAAACTTGCTGGCGCAATACACGGTTCCACCCGGGAACGGCCGGCGGCCAGCCACGGATCCGATGTTGACGATATGGCCCGTCCCCTGTTGCAGCATTACCGGGAGCACCGCCCCGATCCCGTGCAGCACGCCGTTGACGTTGACATCCACCATTCGGGTCCAGTCCGACACGCGACCCTCCGAAAGTGGAGAAAGAGGCATGATCCCGGCACTGTTCACCAGGATGTCGATCCGTGCGAATGCCGTCTCGGCGGCGTCTGCAACGGCACGCATGTCGTCCATCCGCGTGACGTCGGCCGCGACGGCGAGGGCTCGTGCACCGGCCGCGCTCAACTCGCGGACGTCCGCCTCCAGACGCTCGATGCGCCGCGCCGCAAGTACGACCGCGGCGCCCTCACGCGCCAGTGCAAACGCGACCGACCGGCCAATTCCGGACGATGCTCCGGTGACGATCGCCACCTTGCCTTCCAGACGATGCTCCGCCGCCGCGGTTCTCACTGAGTGACCTCCCTGGTTCGTGTTTGCGTGGCATGCGGGCGCCGCGCGGCAACCCCCGGTCCGTTGGACCGATGCCCGACGCCGATTCCCGTGACGGCCGGCCGGGCGCGACACGTAATGGAATTACACATATTCTTGTGAAGGAAAACAACAGGATACCCGTCAGACCATTCCATGAAAGGAACACCACAATGGGTTTCGCAGCCATCGCCATCGTCCTGATCGCAATCGGGGCGATCGTCCGATCCCTCCCGAGCGAGAGCGGGAAGGTCCCGACCCGCCTGGCCGGATACGTCATCATGTTCGTCGGCGTCGGCCTGACGTTTCTGAACGCCGTCGTGATGGTCCGCGTCGGCGAAGTCGGGGTCAAGCACTTCCTCGGCCAGGTCGACCCCGTGTCTCTCGAGCAGGGCGTACACATCGTCAACCCCTTTGCGTCGGTGGAAAGGATGTCGGTTCGTGAACAGTCCTTCCCCGCCCAGGGCGGTGTCGAACAGATCGAGGCGCAGACCTCGGAGCAGCTCAACGTCGCGCTCGAGGTGTCCATCCTGTTCGAGATCAACGGCAGCAACGCGCCCGACCTCTATCAGCGCATCGGGTCCGAAAACCAGATCAAGCGCAGCATCGTGCTCAACGCGGTCCGCAACGGTGTTCGCGACGCCGTGGCCACCAAGTCCATCAACGAGATCTTCTCCCCCGACCGCCGTGAGGTGGCGATCAGCATGAAGGAGGAGATCCAGGCCAAGGCGGGCGACCGCATCGACGTCGTGGACGTGTTCGTGCGCGACATCCAGGCGCCGCCCAGGGTGCGCGAGGCGATCGAGCAGAAGCTGGAACGCGAGCAGCAGGTCGCCGCCGAGGAGTTCCAGACGCAGATCATCCAGGAACAGGCGCGTCAGCAGGCCGAGGAGGCCAAGGGTATCGCCGAGGCTCAGCAAATCATCACCGCGGGTCTGTCCCAGGAGTATCTGACCTTCTTCTACATTCAGCAGCTCGCGGAGATGCCCGAGGGGTCGCTGGTATACGTTCCCACCGAAGGCGGGATTCCCCTCATCAGGAACCTGGGCGGCGGAAGGTAGCGGCTGCCCGTCGTGACAAGGGGCGTGAACGGGAAGGCGCACAGGCGGCCGCGGGCAAGACGGCTCGCGGCCGTGGGAGGCCTCGTCGTGGTGGCCGTCACGCTCTGGCAGGGCACGGCGTGCTCGCCCATCTACGTGATCAAGGCCGGCTGGGCGGAGGCGAAGATCCTGCGTGCGCGCCAGCCGATTCCCGAGGTGATTCTGGCTCCCGACACCGATGAGCGCACGCGCGGCAAGCTCACACTTGCCCGGGAGGCCCGCGAGTTCGCGATGAACGGGCTGGGTCTCGACGTCGGCGACAGCTATACCACCTACACGGAACTCGAGAGCGACACCCTCGCGATGGTCCTGTCCGCCGCCTACCGGGACAGACTTCAGTCACGAACCTGGTGGTTCCCCGTGGTGGGACACGTCCCCTACCGGGGTTTCTTCTCGCTCGACGACGCGCTCGACGAGCAGAGGAATCTCGAAGACGAGGGATTCGACACCTACCTGCGCCCCACTGCCGCCTTCAGCACCCTGGGATGGTTCTCCGATCCGCTGCTCTCCACGGTCGTGCGGTATGACGAAGTGGAGCTCGTGACGACGATCATCCACGAGCTTTCCCACAACCACCTCTTCGTGCCCGGCCACGTGCGCTTCAACGAGAGCTTCGCAAGCTGGGTGGGAAGAACCGGTGCGGCGGAGTTCTTCTGTACGCGTCCGGGTGGAGGCCCGGACACCGTCTGGTGCAACCGCGCCCGCGACAGATGGCACGACGTGAAGCTGTTCTCGGTGTTCATCGACGGCCTCGTGGCGGAGCTCGAGGGGGTGTATGGCGACACGGCCACGACCGCCTCCGAGAAGCTCATCGGGCGCGAGGCGGTGTTCGATCGGCATGTGCGGGCCTTCCGCGAAGAGGTCCGTCCACGCTTGCGGGCGCTCACCTTCTCGGGCTTCGAGGCCACCCCGTTGAACAACGCCACGCTCCTCAGCCGAATGCGCTATTACCATCGCCTGCCCGATTTCGAAACGCTTGCGGGCCGAAGCAACGGCTCGCTCAGGGAGGCGATCGAGGAACTTCGAAGCGGGGTGACCACGGTCGCCGATCCGTTCGAACTGCTGTCTGCTGGCAATACCCCGTAGCCACCCGGCTCACCGGGGCGCTACAACGACCTTCCCGCCGGCCGGTGGCAAGCGGAGATTCGGGACGCAGCGTCGTCGACACGCGACCGAGTCGGACTGCAAAAGCCCCGCGCGCTTTCTTAGCTTTCAGGGTTAGGCCGCATGCCGGGGCAACGTAACCCTCCCAACGCCGTGACCAGATGTCCATGGAAGCCGACAGGACATACGATCCCGCCACCCTGGAAGGGAAGTGGCAGGCCCGATGGGATCGCGACGGGACCAACTCCTTCACACCGGAGCGACTGCGTACCGCGAAGCGGCCGTTTTTCAACCTGATGATGTTTCCGTACCCGTCGGCCGAGGGATTGCACGTCGGGAACATCTACGCCTTCACCGGCGCGGACGTGCACGGACGCTTCCAGCGCCTGCAGGGTCACGACGTCTTCGAGCCAATCGGGTTTGACGCGTTCGGAATCCACTCGGAGAACTTCGCGCTGAAGGCGGGCGTCCACCCCATGGACCTGATTCCGGCCAACGTGGCCAACTTCACCCGCCAGCTGCGGCGGATGGGCGGAATGTTCGACTGGCGCCACACCGTCGACACAACCGCACCGGATTACTACCGGTGGACCCAGTGGCTCTTTCTGCAGCTCTTCAAGCACGGCCTTGCCGAGCAGAAGGAGGCACCGGTCAACTGGTGCCCCTCCGACATGACCGTCCTGGCCAACGAGCAAGTCGTCGTCGGTGCGTGCGAACGGTGCGGCACCCCGGTCGAGCAGCGCTTCATTCGCCAGTGGTTCCTGAAGATCACCGAGTACGCGGGACGCCTGTTGGACAACCTCGGCGACCTGGACTGGTCCGACACCACGCGCAAGGCACAGCGTGCGTGGATCCGGCGGTCGCACGGCGCGGAGATCCGATTCCCGATCCTGGGCGAAGACGATGGCGGCGCGGACGGTCGTGAGCGACCCCTGATCCCCGTGTTCACCACGCGCCCGGATACCGTGTTCGGCGCCACGTACATGGTCCTGGCTCCCGAGCATCCGATGGTGGACCTGGTCACCTCGGACGACTGCCGGGACCTCGTGAACGCCTACCGGTCGCGCACCAGGGCGAAGGACCTCGTGGCGCGCCAGAAGATCGAGAAGCACAAGACGGGGGTGTTCACGGGCGGCCATTGCCTCAATCCCGCAACCCGGAAGGCGGTGCCCGTGTGGATCGCCGACTACGTTCTCATGGGATACGGAACCGGCGCCATCATGGCGGTTCCCGGACACGACGAGCGCGACTTCGACTTTGCGACCGCATACGGTCTTCCCATCGTCCGGGTCGTCGCCGACGACGGAGACGACGCCGACACCCCGCTCGAGATCGCGTATGAGTTCCCGCGCGGCAAACTGGTGAACTCGGGCCGGTACGACGGCATGCAGCCGTCCGAGGCGAAAGGGGCCATCACATCCGACCTGGCCGCCCGAGGGCTCGCCGAGGCGCAGGTCAACTACCGCCTGCACGACTGGTGCATCTCCCGCCAGAGGTATTGGGGTCCGCCCATCCCGATCATCCATTGCGACGACTGCGGAGCCGTGCCGGTCCCGGAAGAGGATCTTCCGGTTCTGCTGCCCAGGATCGAGGATTTCCGTCCCGACGAGTCGGGCGTGAGCCCGCTGGCGAGGGTGCGCGAGTGGTACGAGGTGCCCTGTCCGCGATGCGGGCGGGACGCCAGGCGCGAGACCGACGTGTCGGACACCTTCCTGGACAGCGCCTGGTACTTCCTCCGATACCCATCCACCGACTTCGACGACCGGCCCTTCGACGCGGAGATCACCCGACGCTGGCTTCCAGTCGACACATACATCGGCGGCAATGAACACGCCGTGCTCCATCTGCTCTACTCCCGCTTCGTTGTCATGGCCCTGCACGACATGGGCTGGCTCGATTTCGAGGAGCCCTACGACCAGTTCCGCGCCCACGGGCTGATCATCCGGGAGGGTGCAAAGATGTCCAAGAGCAAGGGCAACGTCATCGTGCCCGACCCGATCATCGAGCGGTACGGCGCCGACACCTTCCGCGTCTACCTCATGTTCCTGGGACCGTTCATGGCCGGTGGGGACTACCAGGATCGGGGCATCTCCGGCCCGCACGGCTTCCTTCACCGGCTCTGGGAGTCGATCGTGCCGCGCGACGGCGAACTTGGCGGCGGCGCCCCGGACCCGGCCGTGGAGCGGAAGCTGCACCGGACGATCAAGCAGGCCACGGGACAGATCGGCGAACTGCGCTACAACACCGCGATCGCCGCGATGATGGAATACCTGAACGCGGCGCGGGCCGGCGGACGGACACCCTGCCAGGCCGAGGTCGAGCCCCTGGTGCCCCTGATCGCGCCCTTCGCACCGCACATGGCCGAGGAGTTGTGGCAACGGCTGGGACACCGCGAGAGCATCTTCGCCGGCGCCAACTGGCCGGCCTTCGATCCCGCAAAGGCGGTGGAGCAGCAGGTCCGCATCGCGGTGCAGGTGAACGGCAAGGTGCGTGGTACGGTCGCCACACCGGCGGGCGCCGACCGTGAGGCCGTAGCCGCCCTCGCCCGCGCCGAAGAGAATGTGGCGCGCCATCTGGAGGGGATGGATGTCCGGCGCATCATCCACGTGAAGGATCGTCTCCTGAACTTCGTTGTCGCGAGGGAAGCCGCAAGAGTCCAGTGATCAACAAAAAGCGAGGCTGAGCCATGCCCCTGGCCGCGGGCACGTCCACGTCCATCGAGCAGCTTGCAATCGACACCGTGAAGACCCTGGCCATGGACGCAGTCCAGAAGGCCAGGTCGGGGCACCCCGGCACGCCCATGGCGCTGGCCCCCGTCGGCTACGCCCTCTGGACCCGGCACCTCCGGCACAATCCGCGCGACCCGGGCTGGGTGGACCGCGACCGGTTCGTTCTCTCCGCCGGCCACGCATCCATGCTCATCTACAGCCTCCTGTACCTGACCGGGTACGACCTGACGCTGGACGACATCAGGCGGTTCCGGCAGTGGGGCAGCAAGACGCCCGGCCACCCCGAGTACGGCCACACGCCCGGCGTCGAGACCACGACCGGACCCCTGGGCCAGGGCGTCGCCAATTCGGTCGGAATGGCGCTGGCGGAGCGCTGGCTCGCGGATCGCTACAATCGGCCCGGCCACGATGTCGTGGGTCACCGTACCTATGCCCTCTGCTCCGACGGCGATCTCATGGAGGGGATTTCCCACGAGGCCGCGGAGATTGCCGGGCACCAGGGACTCGGCAACCTGATCTGGATCTTCGATGACAACCGCATCACGATCGAGGGCGCCACCGACCTGGCCACGGCCACGGATCAGTGCCAGCGCTTCCAGGGGTATGGCTGGCATACCCTCATGGTGGACGACGGCACCGATCTGGAGGCCATCGACGCGGCTCTCCTGGCCGCCGGGGCCGAGACAGAGCGTCCTTCGCTCATCGCGCTGAGGACGACCATTGCGGAGGGAAGCCCCAATATGGCAGGCACCGCGGCCACCCACGGGGCACCGCTCGGCACGGACGAGATCGAGGCGACCAAGCGCAATATCGGGTATCCGTCGCTGGAACCCTTCCACGTGGAGCCCGCCGCACTGGAGCATTGGCGCCGCGCGGCGGCGGGCAGGGCCGCGCACCAGGATGCCTGGACCCGGCGATTTGAGGCATACCGCGCCGAGTTCCCCGAACTCGCCTCCGAGTTCGAAGCCGTTATGGCGGGAGAGCTCCCCGAGGGATGGGACGATGCTCTGCCGGACCTGTCCTCGGCGCCGGCGACCGCGACGCGCAACCACTCGGGCAAGGTGCTGCAGGGTGCGGCCAGCGCCTTGCCGACGATGCTCGGCGGTTCCGCGGATCTGGGGGGTTCGAACAAGACCGACATCGTTGGAAGCGGGGATCTGCTCCGCGACAATCCCGGCGGGAGGATCGTTCACTTCGGTGTGCGCGAGCACGCGATGGGAGCGATCATGAACGGCATGGCGCTGCATGGGGGCATGCACCCCTTCGGCGGCACCTTCCTCATCTTCTCGGACTACATGCGGCCCTCGATTCGGCTCGCCGCACTGATGGGGCTGCCCGTCACCTACGTCTTCACACACGACAGTATCGGCCTTGGCGAGGACGGGCCGACGCATCAGCCCATAGAGCAGCTGGCCGCGCTGCGGGCCATTCCCGGCCTCCTGGACCTCCGTCCGGCCGACGGCCCCGAGACCGCCGAGGCATGGCGAGCGGCACTCGCCTATCGAGAGGGGCCGTCATTCCTGGCACTGACCCGCCAGACCGTCCCCGTGATCGACAGGAGACCGGGAAAACCTCCGGCGCGCCGGCTACACCGCGGAGCCTACGTGCTGCGGGATGCTCCAGGCGGAACCACTCTCGACGCCGTAGTGGTCGCGTCGGGATCCGAAGTGGGGATTGCCCTCGAGGCGCGTGAGAGATTGGCCTCCGAGGGCGTCGGCGCGCGGGTCGTGAGCATGCCCAGCTGGCGCCTGTTTGCGGCACAGCCCTCCGGCTACCGGGAACAGATCCTCCCGCGTCACGTACTGAAGGTATCGGTCGAGGCTGGCAGCACCATGGGATGGGAGCGATGGGTAGGAATCGGAGGCACTTCAGTCGGCATCGACCGCTTCGGCGCCTCGGCCCCGTTCCAGGAGATCTACCGCCACTACGGCATCACGGCGGAAGCCGTGGCCGACGCTGTACGACGTCAGCATCTCAAGAAGGGATGAGCCGACGGACATGATCGATGGCCGTGCGCCGCGCCTCAGGATCCGCCGTCTCGATGTCCGGCCGGTCACCGCCGCTCTCGTGCTGCTCGTGGCCGGTACGACGACCGCGTCTGCGCAGGACACGACGTCGGTCGCACGTGACACCCTCGTCATGGAGGTGCGTGGACTGAGGGTGGAGGTGCCGCGTCCTTCAACTACGACCGGGGGCACCAGCGCCGTCGAAATCTCCCTCGACTCGGCCGGGGTGCTCGCTGCGCCGACCATGGAGGACTTCCTTCGCCGGATGCCGATGATCGAAGTGCGGGCAAACTCCCGCGGCGAGGTGCAGCCCGACATGCGTGGCGCGGAGGACCGTCAGATCGCAATACTGCTCGACGGTATCCCGCTGACCGTGGGATGGGACCACCGAACCGATATGTCGGTCATCCCGCTCACGGCGTTCCGCAACGTCACGCTGCTGCGCGGGCTCTCGTCAATGCTCCACGGGCCCAACGTTCTCGGCGGAGCCATCGAATTCGACATCGGACGGGGGACGTCGCTCGAAGGGCCTGTTCCACCCTTCGTCGGGGCCCTCTCGGTCGACGAGGTGGGGGGAACGAACGCGAGCGCGACGGCGGGCGCCATGCTCGACCGGGATGCGTCCAGATGGACCCTGCGAGGGGGCGGCGCATACCGCGACACTCCCGGCGTGACGCTGCCGGCCAGCGCCGGGGAGGATGAAGATCTGAACCAGGCGTTGCTTGCCGACGCCGACGGGCGGCGACTCAATTCCGACCGGCGACTGATCGATGGCTTCCTTTCCTCCCGCTACCGCGGAGACGGCGGCGCGTGGTTCTCGACGCTGGTCAGCGTGGCGGACGTCGAGCGGGGGGTGCCGCCGGAGGCCCATGTCGAGGACCCTCGACTTTGGCGCTATCCACACCAGTCGCGCCTGTTCCTGACGCTGTCGGGGGGCACCGGCACACGGAGCACCGGCTTCGGCGAAGGTGATCTCCAGGCCAGTCTGGGCCTGAACACGTCAACAACCGAGATCGACGAATACGCCACCGCGGCATATCGAACCGTGGTGGACGGCGAGAAGGGTGAGACCTCTACCCTGACGGGACGTATCCTCGGCGACCACCTGTTCGATGTCGGGGCCGAAGTACGGAGCGCGCTGACCGTCGCCAACGTCAGCCACACGGAGACGTTCGCATCCGGTGGGACCTTCGACTACCAGCAGCGCCTGTGGAGTCTCGGAGGCGAACTGGAGATCGGAGGAGGGGGCACCGAGGGAGGAAGCGGTGATACGCGCTGGACCCTGGGGGCCTCGGTGGACGGGTCGAACACGCCGCGCTCGGGGGACAAGCCGCCGCTGGGCACCCTCTGGGATTGGGGAATGCGGACCGGGATCACGCGCACGGGCTCGGGCGGCAACGCCGTCTATCACGCGGGACTCAGTCGGCGGACTCGGTTCCCATCGCTTCGCGAACTGTATTCGGGAGCTCTGGGACGCTTCGAGCCGAATCCCGAACTTCGACCCGAGAGCCTGGTCGCCGGAGAAGCCGGCGTCACAATCAGCGCTGGCGAAACACGACTGCAGATGGTCGGCTTTCACCACAGGCTCAGGGACGGGATCGTGCGCACCAGCACGGTGACCACGGAAGGTCCGCGCTTCCGGCGAGTCAACCGCGACGAGGTTCGGTCCACGGGGCTCGAAGTGCTCACGGCGGGAACCAGGGGCGCCTTCACTTTTGGCAGCGGCCTGACGCTGCAGAGGATTCGCATCCGGGATCCCGGGGTGCCCGGAGAGGATCACAGGGCAGAGTACGCGCCCGCTGTTTCGGGTACGCTCAATCTGGGTGCCATTGTCCCGAAGGAGGTTACCGTCAGCGGTTTCTTCCGGTTCCGCGGGGTTCAATACTGCCAGAATGTCGAAGTCACCGGCCTGGAGCGCATGGAAGCCAGCGCCACCTTCGACCTGGAGGCCCGGAAGGTGTTCGTGGCCGGACGCGGGGGATCGGCGCGCACCGTGGACGTCACTTTCGGGGCGGCCAACCTCACCGATTCCGTCGTGTTGGACCAGTGCGGCCTGCCCCAGCCCGGCCGCACGTTGCGAATTCAGTTCAGCGTGCGGTAGCGTCCACGGCTGGCGCCAACTGCTAGACAACCTCCAGAACCGCCAGCGGCAGCCAGCCGACCTTCCCGTCCGCCAGCACGATCTCGGCCCACTCTCCGGCGCGCCTGTCGATTCTCACCCTGGTGCCTTCGTGCAGGGTGAAGACCGTCAGTCCCCCTTCTTCCGACGGTGCGCTGAGCACCCGTGCTTCCGTCGCCATGACGACCGCCTGCTCCGGAACCGCCCACCCCGCCTCACGGACCAACAGCGTTCCCCCGAGGACCAGGGTTGCCACCGCGCCAGCGTACGCGAGCCTGCGCAGCGCCGCCGCGCGCCGCCCGCCGGAGCGGCCAAGCACCAGCAGCACCGCAGTCAGGCCGAGCACGATGTAGCAGACGGCGACCGCCCCCACGAGCCATTCACGCGGTACGAGAGCCATCCACCACTCGAATACGGAGAGCACCCAGAAGCGGGGCAGGGGCTCGATCCGGTCCTGAAGCATCTGCGTGACCAGCACCAGATTCGCCTGGACGTCCTCGTTTGCGGGATCCAGCCGCGCGGCGCGCTCGTAGTTGAGGACGGCCTGCGCGACATCGCCCAGGCGAAAGTGGGCGTTCCCGAGGTTGTAGTAGACCTCTGCCGACTCGAAACCGCCCTCCAGCACCGCACGGTAGCTGCCCGCGGCCGCGCTGAAGTCGCCCTCCTGGTAGAGACGGTTGCCCTCGTCAAAGAGCGCCCGCTGCGCGCTTAGGGGTGCGGACAGGACAGGCAGAAACAGCGCGCCGACCGCGATGAGCGCGCGGGCCGGGATCCGGACAACGCGGCGTTTCATCGGGACAGCTCCCGGGCAAGGTCGCCCATGATGCCCGCCGCGCGCTCGAGGACGCGCTCCGGTGGTTCCCGGTCCGCACCGGCGGGGGCGAACCGCTGCCGATCACAGTCGTCGAGACAAGCGAAGAGGCGCTCCAGCAGCTCCGGCGATGCCCCGCGCCGCACTGCGACCCTTTCCGCCTCCTCCCTGACCAGCCCCGCCTCGGCCATGTTGAGCTTGTCGGCCAGCAGTCCCTGGAGCGCACCGGCGACCTCGGCGTAGAACTCCCGCGGGTCACCGCCGGCGAGACCTCTCGCGCGCGCCAGCCGTTTCTTCGCCATCCGGTCCGCCCTCCTCACCCTGGCGTAGGCCACGTCGCCCTCAAGTCGATCCCGGTGACGCCGGAAGACCAACGCTCCCCCCACCGCGGCAAGCGGCAACAACAGCACCACCCAGAAGGCACCGGTGGCGTACACGGGCAGCCCCACCCTCCGGAACCGCGGGTTGCCGACGTGGATGAAGCGGATCTCGTCGCGGATGGTCTCGACGGTCGTGGGCACCGCGCCGGAGCCGTCTCCCTCCGCCGCGTCACCCGTAACGCTGACCTCCAGGGGCGGGGAACGCGCGTTGCCGTATCGCCGCGCAGCGGGGTCGAAGTAGGCGACCTCGACGCCGGGAATGGTCAACTCGCCTGGAACCCGCGGAATCAGCACATACTCGAAGCTGCGGGTGCCCTGCAGGCTTCCTCCACCCTCCGAAATCCGCTCGCTGGTCTCGGGCGGAAACGCCTCGAACTCGTCCGGGAAGTCGATTTCGGGCGGCGAGAGGGTCCGGAGATTGCCGGTACCGGAGTATTCCACCGTCAGAGTCACGGCTTCGTTGGTCTCGACGGCGGCCCGGTCCACCGAGGCCGAAACGCCCAGCGAGCCCACGTGCCCGGCAAACGATTGCGGACGGTCCGCCGAAGGGAGCGGAACAACCTCTATCGTCACCGGCCGCGAGGCCACCACCACCGGAACCCGCTGGTCGAAGAGGCTCGAACGCCCGAAGATATCGCTGAAGGGATCGAAGACGCTTCGTTCACGCACCCGCACCTGGGCCTCGACGCTCAGCGGATCCAGCGTCTTCGAGCCCGGCCCCGTCGGGAAGAGGACCACCCGCCTCACGGTGGCCGTAAGGTACTCGCCGCCGTTGCGAACGACGCGTTCCGCCTGCGGGGAGGCGGGCTGTTCCAGTTCCTCGGTCCAGAAACCCGTGGCCTGGGGAAGGGTCGTGATCGCATAGGACTGCACCGGAACCCGCGTGAAGATCCGGTACTCGACGACGATCGGTTCGTTCTCGAAGGCGCGGTCGCTGGAAACCCGGGTCTCGAGGAAGAGATCGTCGGGCGTGATGGCAGCGCCCGGATCGTCCGGATTGCCGCCGGCATCGGGCGGCGGCGGGGCATCGGACACCATCAGCGTGACGGGCTCCGTCTGCACCGTCTGGTCCCCGACCGTGACGCTCACCGGCGCAATCTCGAAGGTTCCCTCGGTCAGCGCCTGGAACCTGTACTGGTAGGTGACCGCCACACTGGTGCGCCCGTTGACCATCTGGAACGATGTCGAGGTGCCCGCGCTCAGGAAGCTGGCGAAATCCTCCATGTCCGGCAGCACGGGATCGGCGTCCAGCTGCTGCGTGCCCGAAACCTCCACGTTCAGCACGAACTGCCGGCCGACTCCCACCTGGGAAGCGCTGAGGAAGGCCCGCGCCCCGATCTCCTGTGCAAGAGCGGCACCGGGCCAGCCAAGGGTGGTGATCCACAGGGCAAAAAAGCCCGACCACCTCGCGCACGCCGCGAATCGCGATCCGCCCGTCACCCTACCACACCTCCTCGCCTGCGGAAACGACCGTGACCGTGAACGGCTGCCCTCGCGACACGCCGTACGCGGGATTCACCGGCTTGACCTTCATGTCACCAGTCCCTCCTGGGCCGCCGACCCCGGGCCTGCGCCGCCTTTCGATTCACTTCCCCCGGGTCCTCGGTGATCGCCTGCAGCAATCGTTCGGCGTGCTCGGGCGTCATCTGGGGGGGAGGCATGTCAGATTGCCCCTCCCCTTCCTGCTGGTCCTGCTGCGGTGCTTCTCCGTCACCCTGAGCATCCTGCGGCTGGGGCGGCGGCTGCCCGTCCTCCCCCTGTGAAGGGTCATTCTCCTGTTCGCCCTCCTGGTTGCCCTGTGGCTGCGGCTGGTTCTCCCCCTGCTGCTGCCCGTCCTGGTTCTGCTCGTCGCCCTCCTGGCCCTCGCCACCCTGTTGCTGCTGCTGTTGCTCGAGCTGCTGCAACGCAAGCTCCAGGTTGTGCTTCGCGTCCTGGTCTCCGGGATCCAGACGGAGCGCCTGCTTGTAGGCTTCGGCCGCCGGTCCGGGCTGCTGCTGCCGGATCAACGCGTTTCCAAGGTTGTACAGGGCGTTTGCCTGCCACTCCGGGTCCGCTCCCTCGGCCGCCTCGAGGAAGGCCTCCATCGCCCGCTGGAACTCCTGGCTCTGGTACAGCGCGCTGCCCTCGTTGAAGCGCGCGACCGGCAACCCCGGCACCCTTTCCAGCGCCTCCAGATAGCGTGCGTGCGCCTCCTGGAAGCGTCCTTCCTCGTAGAGCCGGTTCCCGGCCTCGACTTCACGGCGACCCTCCTGGCCCCGGGCCGGCTCGGCGGTCGTCACGGCTGCCGTTGCGACCACCATCCAGAGAACGACGTGGGCGGTGGCTCGCGGCAGACCTCCGGCCCCACCTGCCGTACGCGAGTGACGAGATCTCACGTTGCCTCCTCCGGTCCTGTGGTCCGACGCCTTCGCCTTCCCGGGACGATGACCTCCGCCACGAGCAGAAGCAACGCCGCCCCCAGAAAGATCTGGAACTGCTCCTCGAATTGCGTGACCTCACGTGCTTCTACCTCCCGGCCGCCGTCCTCGATCCTCTCCAGGAGCCTGCCCAGGCCTCCCGCACCCTGCCCCACGCGGTGGTAGTCGCCACCCGTCTGCATGGCGATGTCCTGGAGCGCGGTCTCGTTCAGGCGCGTGGTAATCACGTTGCCCTGATCGTCGCGGCGGAACCTGCCCCGCGCCTCCACCCCGTCCACGTCGGGAAGAGGCACACCTTCCGGCGACCCGACCCCTACGGTGTGGACCGTCGTGCGCGTGTCGGCCGCCGCCGCAATGGCCTCCGCGAGCCCGCCCTCGTGGTCCTCCCCGTCGGTGACGATGACGATGATCCGGTTCTCGGGCGGCGTCTCCTCCAGGGCCTCGATCGACACCGTAATGGCCCGGGCGAGATCGGTGCCCTGCGTGGACATCAGATTCGGATCCATCGCGCTGAGGAACATCATGGCCGCGCCATAGTCGGCCGTGAGCGGACTCTGCACGAAGGCGTCTCCCGCGAACGCCACCAGTCCGATCCGGTCGCCGTCCAGGCGCTGGATGATCCTTCCGATCTCGATTTTCGCGCGCTCCAGGCGGCTGGGCGCAACGTCCCCCGCGTACATCGAACGCGAGACATCGAGGGCCACCATGACGTCCTGGCCCTGTCTTCGCAGCGTCTCCACGCGAGTGCCGAACTGGGGGCGGGCCACCGCGAGCACGAGAGCCGCGACCGCCGCGATCACAAGGGCACCCTTCCAGCGGACGCCGGTGACGCTCACCGTGGCCCTCAGGCGCCGCACGAGGTCGAGTTCCCCGAATCGGTCCATCATGACCCGGCTGCGACGACCCGCATACCAGTACAGCGCGGCCAGAAGGGGCACGAGGACCAGTCCCCACAGGGCAGCAGCGGCGCCGAAGCGGAACATCAGGGAAGCGTCCTCAGCCAGGTGCGCCCCAGGACGATCTCGGCCAGCAGAAGCATCATCCCCAGGATCAGCGGCCAGGTGAAGCGTTCACCGTAGCTCGTGAAGTTCTCGACAAGCATCTCCGTTGTCTCCAGTTGGTCGATTTCCTCGTAGATGGCCTCCAGGCTCTCGCGGTCGGTCGCCCGGTAGTACCGCCCCCCGGTGGTTTCCGCGGTCGCTCTCAGGGCCGGTTCGTCCACATCGACCCGGGTCGTTACGTAGCGCGTGCCTCCGAAGCGGTCGGGCACGGGCACCCGGGCCATTCCGCGTGCACCCGCTCCTATTGTATAGACGCGCACACCCAGCGCCTGCGCTGCCTGAGCCGCCGTGACCGGATCGATCTCGCCCCGGTTGTTGCGCCCGTCGGTCAGCAGGACCACGACCTTCGACGCGGCCTCGCTCGCCTGCAGCCGCTTGACCGCCGTGGCCAGCCCCATGCCGACGGCGGTGCCGTCCTCGATCATCCCGACCTCGAGTTCGGCCAGCAGCGACGCCACGACGGAATGATCCAGCGTGAGGGGCGCCTGCGTGAACGCCTTCCCGGCGAAGATCACAAGCCCGATACGGTCGTTGACGCGGCCTGCCGCGAAGTCCGCCCCCACGGCCTTGGCCGCCTCCAGCCGATTCGGCGCCAGGTCCTCGGCGAGCATGGAGCTGGAGACATCGAGCGCCAGCACGATGTCGATTCCCTCCGACACGACATTCTCACCTGTGACCCCGGTCTGCGGGCGCGCGAATGCGACGATGAGACAAACCAGCGCCAGTCCGCGCAGCGCTGCGGGAAGGTGCTGCAGCCACCGACCCTCGCCACCGTCCGCACGCAGGAGCCCGGCCACATCCGAGTACGTCAGGGACCCTCGCCGCGTCTTTCCGCGCGACGCGTACCACCAGCCCAGCAACGGAACGACGCCCAGCAGGAGCAGCATCCAGGGGTCCTCGAAGCGGAAGATCACTCGGGCTCTCCCTTCCGGGCCCCCGAGGCGCCGCCCGTCTCCGCCACCGCACCGTTGCCCACCTCCGCCGAGTCCCCACCGGCCCCGTCTGCACCGCCCCCGCCCGCCCCCGTCCCGCTCGTCATCCGCACGAGGGAGCGCGCCACGCCCAGCAACTCCCGCGACTCGTCCGCGCCGGGACGCAGCTTCGCGAACTTCACCAGGTCGCAACGGGCAAGGAACGAGTGGAACGCCTCGGTGACGCTCCCGCCGAGCGCCGCGCCGCGAAGCCCCGCCACGACCTCGCCGGTGGTCATCTCAAGCGCGGGGACCTCGAGCTGTCCCTCCACGTAGGAGCGAATGATCTCCGAGACACGCACGTGCCAGCGCTTCACCTGTCCGCGTTCCAGCCACGACGACCTCTCCAGCTCGTCCAGCGCCTCCAGCGCCACCAGGTGGAAGGGGCGCGGCGGCGCCCTCGGTTTCGCGACTTCGGCCGCGGGACGCGTCCGCGCGCGGCGACGCACGTACACCGCCCCCGCGCCCACGGCCGCCGCGAGAAGCAGCCAGGGCGTCAGCGCCCACCAGTTCCGCGCAATCGACATCGGTCCCCTGATTTCCCGGATGTCGCCGGAATCGTCCAGGCCGACGCTCTCCACCCCGATACGGAAGGGATCGGTGGACAACACCTGAACCGTGCCACTCGCGTCGGCCACGGCGATGTCGATCGGCGGAATCTCCAGCTCGCCCAGCTCGAAGCTGGTCAAGGTGAGCGTAGCGGCACCGCGCGTACCGCCGCCCCCCGGCAGCGACTCCGGCTCCGCCACCACGTAGTCCAGGACCTCGAACGGCGCGACATGCACCGAATCCGGCCAAACCACGGTCCAGTCGCCCGGATGAACGACCGAGAGGCGGACCGAAACCCGGTCTCCCACGTGGATCGCCGTCGTGTCCACCTCCATCACCACCCGCGGGCTCTGCGCTTCCCCGGTCTGCCCAACCACCACCTGCGCGCCCACCGCCACAACCACGCCCACCGCCACAACCGCACCCACCGCCACAGCCGCGCCCACCCACAAGCCCCCCCCCC
>LXNJ01000032.1_pt1 | contig 92597 bp, 90 predicted proteins | sample 809081 | NCBI WGS metagenome assembly LXNJ01 (sample SAMN04870510, study PRJNA318959) | sponge metagenome | biome: sponge; feature: marine sponge reef; material: water | host: Petrosia ficiformis | place: Greece: Milos, Mediterranean Sea | collected 2013-05-29 | depth 5-7 m
GGCGGGAAGGGTACGGTAGGCGCGGGAGTGGATACGCAGGCTTTCCTTAATGATATGCGCTCGCGCGTTGGGTACGCGGGGCAGATCGTTCACGTGGAGTCGATGCCGCACAGTTCGGCGGCGTACGGTCGGCTTAGCGCGTCGCTGAATCCACTGTTGCAACACGCCCTGCAGATACGGGAGATCGACCGTTTCTACACGCACCAGGCTGAGGCCATCGACGCGCTTCTCGCCGGTGAGAATGTCGTGGTCGCGACGGGCACGGCGTCCGGCAAAAGCCTCTGCTACAACGTTCCCGTCCTGAACGCCTGCGCCGATTCCTCTCGCACAGGCGCAACGGCTTTGTATCTCTTCCCCGCCAAGGCGCTCGCCCAAGACCAGCTCCGGGCCCTGAATGAACTGACCGCTCCCCTGCCCACACGGCCGCCCGCAGCCACGTATGACGGTGATACGCCCCAGCATGAGCGTGCTGCCGTCCGCAAGAATGCGCGGCTGCTGCTCACTAACCCGGAGATGCTGCATGTCGGTATCCTGCCCAATCACAGGTTGTGGTCGCGGTTCCTGCGTCGGCTGCGATTCGTGGTCATCGACGAGGGTCACATGTACCGGGGCGTGTTCGGCTCTCATATCGCGATGCTGATCCGGCGGCTGCGGCGCATCTGCCGTCGCTACGGCGCAAACCCGCAATTCATCGTCACGTCGGCCACGCTCGGCAACCCGAAAGAGCACGCGGAGGCGCTGACAGGCATGCCCATGACAGCAATAACGGACGACGGCGCGCCCACCGCCGGCAGGGAATTCGCGCTGTGGAATCCGCCGATCATCGACGATGCGAACTCGATACGCCGCAGCGTACTTGTTGAGGGGGCGGAGCTTTTTTCGTGGCTCGTCTCGACCGGTACCAGAACGCTTTCGTTCGTTCGTACACGGCAAGCGGCGGAGTTGATGTATCGGATCTCGGAGGAGAATCTGCAGCGCTACGGAGCGGGCAATACACAGGTGAGTTCCTACCGAGCGGGCTATGTGCCGGAGGAGCGGCGTGAAATCGAGGCCAAGCTATCCAGCGGCGAGTTGACGGGCGTCGTGACGACAAACGCGCTGGAACTGGGCATCGACATCGGCCACCTGGACGCGACGGTGTTGAACGGCTACCCGGGTTCGCTTGCGTCCACGTTCCAGCAGTCGGGGCGGTCCGGGCGGCGGGGAGAACGCGGCCTGTCCATCATGGTCGTCTATGACAACCCCCTGGAGCAGTACCTGGCGCGGCACCCGGATATTCTGTTCCGCCGCGGCATGGAGCACGCGCGCATCTCGACAACGAACCCGCGCATCCTCGACCCACACCTGGTGTGCGCGGCGGTTGAGGCGCCCATCGGCGAGATACCGGGCGACGCCGAGTTGTTCGGCGGCGAAGTTGTATCGGCAGCACTGGAGCGGCTCACGCAGGAGAGCTACCTGATCGGACGCGAGCGTCGCGGCACAGAGTTGTGGCATGCACATCCCAAGGCGGGCGCGCACCCCGCAAGCGACGTGTCGCTGCGTTCGACATCCGGCGAGCTGTTCACCCTCGTTGAGGAACGCACCGGCCTTGTGCTTGAGGTCATCGCGGAAGAGCACGCGTTTGCCTACGCGCATGAGGGCGCGGTGTACCTGCATCGCGGCGATCAGTACATGGTGGGCCAACTGAATCTCAAGGCCAAGACGGCTACGTTGCAGAGCACGAACGTCGAGTATTACACGACTTCAATGGCAAGCACGGATCTAGCCGTACTCAAGACGGATCGAGAATCGTCTGAGGGGCCGGTGAAGGCATCGGTCGGGCAGGTCAAAGTGGATCGGACAGTCTATCGATACAGCAAGCGCAGGCATGATCGGGATGATGTGCTCTCGTACGAGGATCTGGATCTGCCCTCCCGGAGCTTTGAAACGGTCGCGCTGTGGTGGACGGTGCCGCAGAAGATTAGTGACGCTGTTAGAACGGATTTTGAACAGCGTTACTTCGCCACACACGACCGCAAGGATGAAGCGGCGATTGAGCAGGAGAAACGGCTAGAGGATGCGTTTCTTGCCAGCGCGCTCCACGCCTGCGAGCACGCGTGCATCAGTCTGCTGCCGCTGTTCGCGCTGTGCGACCGGAATGACATCGGCGGCTTATCGACGCCGTACCACCCCGACACGAAAGAGGTGACCATCTTCATCTACGACGGCATTCCGGGAGGCGTGGGCATTGCGGAGCGGGGCTACGACGTGCTGCGCGAACTGTGGCAGGAGACGCTCACGATGCTCAATGAATGCCCGTGCGAGGAGGGCTGCCCTTCATGCGTGCAGTCGCCCAAGTGCGGCAATAACAACGAGATGCTGGACAAGCGTGGCGCGCGGCTGTTGCTGGAGATGCTGTTGGGGGACTAAACGCCTACGTTAGTCCTTCCAGAAGCGCTCTTCCTTGAAGCGGTAGCCGGCGCGGGCCATGCGTTCCTTGACGTCTTCAATCATGCCGGGGTGGCCGCAGGCGTAGACGATGGATGTCTCCGGGTCGATGTTGTTGTCCCGCAGGTAGTCCTCGACGAGGGTGTTGACGCGGCCCGTGGCACCCGTCCAGCCGGCGTTGCGTTCATCGTTTGGTCGGCTGACCGTTGGTGTGAAGTGGATGAAGTCGTACATATCGGCAAGTTCCTGCAGCTCGTCACGGTAGGCGAGTTCATCGACGTAGCTCCCGCCGTCGAGGACGTGAAACTCCCTTTCGCCGTGTTCACCTGTCATCAGGGCGTGGCGCAGGATGCTGACGGTTGGCGCAACGCCGGTGACCGTCGAGACAAACACGTGCGTCTTGGCGGTGCGATCAAGCGTGAAGATGCCCTTGGGCTTGGGGCGCAGGGTCAGTTCCGCGCCAACATCCATGTTGTAGAGGACCGGCGTGAGCTGGCCGTCCGGCGGCGGCACTAGCTCGACGAACAACTCGATCAGCGGCTCTTCCGGCGCCGACACTATGGAGTACGGCCGCTCAATGTCCTCCGCGCCGATGGTGCAGTACTGCCCGGGCTTGAACGGAAACGGAATCGACGGCTCCAGCTTGATGAGCCAGAGGTCCTCTGTGAGGTTCTGTCTTTCGACGATGCGGGCCGTTGCCATCTGCGGCTGAAGTCGGCGTACCGGGCGAGAGCTTTCTTGTGTACTGACCATTCATTCCTCTCCAACGCTTGGTTGTGGTGTTCGTGAAGTCCATCACAATTATACGGACGATGGCTATTAGGGGGTGGAGGAAATGGGCGCGTAAAGGGTTCGTAATGCTAAGTTTGTGCTAGGGATGGGCACCCCCAACCCTGACCCAGCCCCAAAATTGGGGAGGGAAAACCGGTGACATGGAGGAGGCCAGGACCATTCGCACGCGGAGTGTTCGCATCGATTCAACCGGCGGGATTGTGCTCGAGGGGCAGCTTGATTTGCCCGATGAGGGAGCGGCGACGCCGACGGCAGGTGTCGTGATCTGTCATCCGCATCCGCAGTATGGCGGCGAGATGACGAACAATGTGGTGATGGCCGTTTCGTCGAGCATCGTTGCGTACGGAATGGCTGCGCTGCGATTCAATTTCCGCGGAGCGGGGCGCAGCGGAGGCACGTACGACAATGGCATCGGCGAACAAGACGACGCTCTGGCAGCGCTGCAGACGCTGGCGACGGGGACGGTGGCGGACGAGTTGCCCGACGAGATGCGCGTTGCGCTGGCAGGGTATTCGTTCGGCGGCGGCGTGGCGCTCGGCGCGGCGCGTGGAGCGGTGGGGCTGGCGGCGTTGGCGCTGATCTCACCGGCGATCGGTGATGATGCATCGCCGGAGGCTCTCTCCGCTCTCACAATGCCGAAGCTCATCGCGACAGGTGAGGCGGACAACTTTGCGACAGTGGAACGCGTGCGAGGACTGGCCGGGATGCTGCCGGGCGCGACGGAGATCTACATCGCGCCGCAGACGGACCACTTCTGGTGGGGCGAGGAGATGAACCTGGGCCGGCGCGTGGGCGAGTTTATGGCGTCATCGGTGGGGCGCACTTAGTAAACAAGCGCCCCCGCCCTCTTTATGTAGGGCGGGGGCTGCTTTCCTGCTACTTTGTCGGGGCTATGTGGTTGGTCGTCGATTAGCCCTTGCTTGGCATGGTGGCGATGACGGGGCCGGGGCCGACGGAGGTGTTGCCGTTGGTGGACAGCACCGAGGTCAGCTCCAACTCGACGAGGTTCTCACCGTTCTCCTGCCACTTGCGCTTGACGGTGCCACCCGTGACGACGGTATCGCCGACGGTGCTGAACACGCGCATGCGGAATGAGCCGATCTGCTTGATCTTGCCGCCAAGCCCGATGAACTCTCTGGCGACGCGCTCCCACATGCCGTTGTGGAAGTAGTTCATGGCGTACATGTCCGCCGCGCCGCCCTCCTGGGCAACGTGTGTGTTGTGATGGATGGCGTTGAAGTCGCGATTCGCGCCCGCGGCCATGACCATGCGCTGCACCGTCAGCGGATAGTGGACGGCAGGGACCTCATCGCCCTCGCTGACATCCTCCCAATAACGCTGGAAATCCCAGTCGATGGTCGGATTCGCTCGGGGTTCGATGACGCGGGCGGGCTTTTCGCCGTCACCACCTGCCGCAGCGGCAGCCCCGGCCTGTGGATTGGGAACATAGGTGTAGCTCACCATTATCTGGCGGCCGACGGAATCGCCGTCCTGGTTCTCCCACTTGTACTCGTATCGGAGAAACGCGCCATCGCCGACTCGTGTCTTGCGCGGGTTGACGTCGAGGAGGACCTGAGAGACCTGCGAGACACGATCGCCGATGTAGAGCGGTTTGAGGGTCTCCACCTCAAGATCCGTGACGAATCCGGCGGTGCCGGGCGATGGAACCTGCAGGGTCTTGCCGGCTCGTCCGGTGCCGGAGTTGGAGAAATGCGGGTCATCGGTCGGCCAGATCGATCCCATCCCCGGCTCCCACATGGACCCCTGCTGGAAGACCTGGATCATGTGCGCAGGCGCAAAGATGCCATCGTAGCCGTACTTGCGGGCGACGGCCTCATCAAAGTGCAGCGGGCAATCGAATTCAAGGACTTCCATCTGTCGCCGGATCCCACTCTGCTCAACAGCATCGATGCCGGTCTTTGGCTCGAGCATGATGTCCTTGCCGACGAATTCCCGCGTCGGGCCCCATTCAAATTCTGAGTCGTTGTTTGATGTCATCGTCTTCTCCTTACCCCTGTTTCCGATGGCGCGAGACAAATCACGCCAGACAGGGAAATAGTGGCGTATTGAGGGCGGGGGCGCAAGCGGGGGGCGGTCAAATGGCTATTATTGAATTGAAGCTATGACGATTCCACTTGAGCCCAAGATTTACCACATTGTTCATATTGACCGCCTGCCTTCGATTCTGGCGGAGGGTCGGCTACTAAGCGATGCGGAGATGCAAGGTCGGCTCGAAGCGGGAACGGAGATTGGCATCCCTAGAATCAAACAGCGCCGACATCGCAATCAACTGCGTTCTCACCCGGGCCTTTACGTAGGTCAATGCGTTCCATTCTACTTCTCGCCTCGTTCCGTAATGCTGTACAAGATTCACAGGAATAACGATCAAGAGCTCCCATATCGCGGAGGCCAAGAGCCCATCATCCACTTAGAATCAGATCTTCGACGAACGGTCAATTGGGCTGAGACTAATGGCCTTCGATGGGCATTCACGTCATCAAATGCGGGGGCGCAGGTATTCGATGATTTTGCTGATCTGGATCAGTTGGGCCATATCAATTGGGGGGTCATTCGTGCCACATATTGGCCCGAGGAACGTTCCGCCAAGCAAGCGGAGTTCCTAATCGAGTCGCGATTTCCATGGGACTTGATTGATCACATTGGTGTAATGAACCACACCAGACGGACTGAGGTTCAAGAATACATTCAACACGAAGATCACCGGCCGCCCGTCACGGCCATTCGCGGCTGGTACTATTAGGCAGTCGGGCAAGGTAGGGGGCAGCCATGCCAATCACATATAGCAGAGGGGACATCTTCGAAACGGACGTGGATGCGCTTGTCAACAGCGTCAACTGCGTCGGCGTGATGGGGCGCGGCATCGCCTTACAGTTCAAGGAGCGATTTCCCGACAACTTCAAGCAGTATAAGGCTGCCTGCGACCGCGGAGAAGTGGAGCCGGGGCACATGTTCGTGACCGAGAGCGAAGCTGATGATGGCCCCCGCTACATCATCAATTTCCCGACCAAACGCCATTGGCGTGGCCGCAGCCTGATGGAGGATGTCGTAGCGGGTCTAGAGAGTCTGGCGCTGGAAATCCGGGAGCGCGGTATCAAGTCGATCGCCCTCCCTGCGCTGGCCTCCAACCTTGGTGGACTGAAGTGGCCTGCCGTGCGCGAACAAATCGACAGGGCATTATCGACCCTGTCCGACGTCAAAATTCTAGTCATGGAGCCAGGCAGCAACTCCGCAGATGGGCGCGTCGTCAAGCCAAGCGACCCACCAAAGATGACCCACGGACGCGCCACCCTGTTACATCTCATCCACCGATATCTTCAAGGATTTCTTGACCCCTTTGTCACTCTGCTTGAAGTGCATAAGCTGATGTACCTTGCGCAGGAGGCAGGCGAGTCCCTCAAGCTTCGGTACGACAAACGTCAATACGGACCTTACGCCCAGAATCTGCAGTATGTGCTCGACCACATGAACAGCCACTATATCCTGAGGCCCAGAAAGAGCAAGGAATCGCCGCGTGAAGAGGTTCGGCTGATGCCCGGCGCCCTCAAGGATGCCAGCGCGTTCCTTGAGGGCAGCGCCGAGACCCTCGACCGTATCGAGCGAGTCACGAAACTCATTGACGGTTTCGAGACGCCAGATGGTCTCGAGTTGCTCGCCACTGTTCATTGGGTTTGCGTGCATGAAGGCGCGAACACGCCCGAAAAGGCGATTACGGCTACTTACGAATGGAACGACCGCAAGCGGCAATTTTCTGAACACCAGATACGACTCGCATTCGAAACGCTGCACGAACAGGGTTGGCTCCCCTCACCCGCTGACAATCCTCCCGCATAGCAGCCGCCACCTGCTCCCATCCCACGCTCTTTGCACGGTATCCTACGTGGTGCCGCGCCATGCGGGGCGTGTGGTAGCTAGCAGGCTGGGAAGACCTAGGAATGAGCCAAGATACCGACGGCAAAAGCGAGCGAGGGGCGCGGCGGGGTAGCACATCCAACAGGCGCGGCCTTGTCATCGTCAATACGGGCGATGGCAAGGGTAAGACGACGGCCGCGCTTGGCGTGCTGTTTCGCGCGTGGGGGCGCGGCATGAACGCCGAGGTGTTCCAGTTCATCAAGCACACCGGCTCGCGTTTCGGGGAGAGTCGCGCGGCGGACAAGCTGGACATCCCATGGAGCGCGATGGGCGACGGCTTCACATGGCTGAGCAAGGATATCGACGCGTCTGCGGACATGGCGCGGGCGCAATGGGACGAAGCAAGCAAGGCGATTATCGCAGGCGAACGGGAGTTGATCATTCTCGATGAGTTCACGTACCCGCTTGCATATGGGTGGATAGACGTACAGAGCGTGATTGACGTGCTGAAACAGAGGCCGGAGATGATGCACGTGATCATCACTGGCCGCAATGCGCCGGACGAACTTATTGATTACGCCGACCTGGTAACAGAGATGCGCGAAATCAAGCATCCGTTCAATGACCAAGGCATCCGCGCGCAGCCCGGCATCGAGTTCTAAGCGATATGACTCCCCCTGCCCTGTCCCTTGAGCAAGCCATCGCCGCGATTCGTCCGCCGGACGCGGAGGCGATGAGCCGGTCAGCAGCACGGCAGGCCACGCTAACCAAGCCGCCGGGGAGCCTGGGGCAGTTAGAAGAGTTGTCCATACGGCTTGCGGGAATGCTTCGGACAGAGCAGCCGCGGATTCGTGAGCAGGCAATCATCATCGCAGCGGCGGATCATGGCGTCGTGGCGCAGGGTGTGACTGCCTATCCGCAGGACGTGACGGCGCAGATGGTTCTCAATTTCTTGTCGGGCGGCGCGGCTATCAGTGTCATGTGTCGGCAGTTGGGAATCCGGCAAGTAATCGTCAATGCGGGTGTCGCGACGGAGTTGCCGCCCCACCCTGACCTGAGGACGCTTGGCATCGGGCGCGGCACCGCAGATATGTCTCAGGGTACGGCTATGACTCGTGAGCAGGCACTGGCGTGCGTTGATGCGGGTATCGGACTTGCGCAGGAATGCGTGGAGGACGGCATCGATCTCATTGGCACTGGCGACATGGGCATCGGCAACACGACGGCGTCCGCGGCAATCACGTCTGTGGTCACGGGAATGCCGCCGGAGGATGTGACGGGGGATGGCGCGGGGCGTCCCTCGGCGGGGTTGGACCACAAGATAGCCGTCATTCAGAGCGCGCTTGAGGTCAACGAGCCGGATCCTGCGGACGGCCTCGCGGTTCTGGCTGGAGTTGGCGGGTTTGAGATCGGCGTGTTGGCGGGCGTGATGATAGGCGCGGCGGTGCGCGGCAGGCCGGTTGTGCTGGACGGGTTTATCTCAGGGGCGGCGGCGCTTGTTGCCAATGCCATCACTCCGTCGGCACGGGACTATATGATTGCGGCTCATCTCTCCGCCGAGCGTGGACACCGTGCTGCGCTTGAACATCTTGGGCTCACACCGCTGCTTGATCTGAATATGCGGCTGGGCGAGGGGACGGGGGCGGCGCTTGCGATGCCCATCGTCGAGGCAGCTGCGGCCACGTTGTCAGATATGGCGACGTTCGATGAGGCGGGGGTGTCCGGGCCGGCGGATGAGCCGGGCGTGAGCGGGGATGAGCGATGAAGGGCCTGTTCGCCGCCATCGGATTTCTCACAATCGTCCCGATACCGCGTGTGGGCGAGGGTTCGCTCGCGTGGTCGCGTATGTGGTTTCCAGTTGTCGGGCTCGGCATCGGCGGACTGTTGGCAGGCTTTGATTACGTCTTAAGAGAAGGGTTCTGGACTCTAACGGACACCGGATTCCCCTCCCTGTTGCTCGCGGCGCTGCTGATTGCCTTTCTCTTGATCGTCACGCGGGGGCTTCACCTGGACGGATTCATGGACACGTGTGACGGGCTCTTCGGCGGGGCTAACGCCGAGCGGCGGCTGGAGATCATGCGAGATTCGAGGGTCGGGTCGTTCGCCGTGGCGGGTGTACTGTGCCTCTATCTGATCAGCTTTGCCGCCATCGTCTCTCTCTGGCCGCCGGGTCGTTTCTGGGCGCTGCTGGTCATTCCGTGCCTCTCACGGTGGGCGATGGTGGTTACGATGTCGGCGTTTCCGTATGGACGGAGCGACGGCGGGCTTGGTTCGGCGCTTTTGCGGGGCGGGACGCGAGTGCAGACGCTCATTGCGACTGTGATTGCGGCGGCAGCGGCCGTCGTTCTTGCGGGGCCAACGGGCGTCGTTTTGCTGGTCGTGGCGGGCGCAGTGGCACTGGCAGTGGGTCAATTCGCGACAAGTCGGCTCGGCGGCGTGACCGGAGACGTGTACGGAGCGGTGAATGAGCTGGCGACGATGGCAATGCTCGTGGCGGCGTCGTTGATTGTGTTGGGCGATATTCTGCCGCTAGAGCCTCTATGGCTCGCGCAGGGCATCGACCTTGGCTTCGGGGATGATTCATATGCGCCGTAGGGAGACGTGATGGGTGCGGGACTTACACTCATCATCGGCGGGGCGCGCTCCGGAAAGAGCGCTTTTGCGGAGAAGCTGGCCGCCCGGCATGAGCGGGTGCTGTTCGCGGCGACGGCGGAGGCGCTGGACGATGAGATGCGTGAGCGCATCGAGAACCACAAGCGGAACCGCCCTGCCACCTGGCACACACTGGAAGAGCCGCGCGCTGTCACGGAGGCCATCGCGGGCGTCGAGATGGCTCATGATGTCCTGCTGCTCGACTGCCTGACACTGTGGGTCAGCAACCTGCTCCTGGATTTGGAGGGGCAAGCGGACGTGGAGAAGCGCATAGTTGCTGAGGCGGAGCGGCTGCTTGCGTCCTATGAGGCTTCCGATGCGGAATGGATCGTCGTGACGAACGAGGTGGGGCAAGGCGTCGTGCCTCCGACGGTGTTGGGCCGCGCCTTCCAGGACGCCATCGGGCGAGTGAACCAACTCTTCGCGGCCCGGGCGGACAAGGTGAATATGCTGGTGGCGGGTATTGCGGTGAACGTGAAGGGAATTGGTGGGAACGTGGATTAGTCGTGTCCCTGCTACAATCGCGACACGCCAACATATCTGGATTCCCGCTTTCGCGGGATTGACGGGGGAAATAATGACACACGAGAATCGGCCTAGCGGCCCGCCGGAGCCTGTTGATGATGAGAGCGGCGGTCAGCCCGTCCTGTATGAGACGGCGGAGGATAGCAGCATCGCCATCGTGACCCTGCACCGCCCCGGCGTGCTGAACGCCATCAACGGAGCGTTGACGGAGGCGCTGAAAGAGGCCCTCGCACAGGCGGACGCGGACGAAGCCGTCCGTGCGGTGATCATTCGCGGCGCGGGCCGCGCATTCTCCGCAGGCGGCGATATCACGGAGTCGTCCCGTCGCATCCTGGCCAACGATGATTCGCTAGAGCGCGCGACGCCGGGCGCGGCCCACATCACGGTGTGGGAGCTGGGCAAGCCGGTCATCGCCGCCGTCCACGGCTACGCAATCGGGCTGGCATTCGAGTTGGCCGGCGTGTGCGATTTCACGGTGCTGGCGGACGACGCGAAGGTGGGCGAGATCCAGATTCGGCACGGCTACGGCCCTCCGGTGCTTATGACGCCGTACGTGGTGACGCTCAAGCGCGCGAAGGAGATCCTGCTGCTCGGCGATATGGTCGACGCCCAAGAGGCGCTGGCAATGGGGTTGGTGAATCGCGTCGCCCCCGCCGACAAGGTGATGGACACGGCGATGGACATCGCGCGGAGGCTCGCAGCACTGCCTGCGGCGACAGTGCGGATGAACAAGATGCTGATCAACCGCTCGTATGAGGTTGGCGGGTTCCGCACGGCGTTGAACTATCGCGATGACGAGGCCTTTGCGGACCTGTGGGCATCATCGCAACAGGACGATGAGACGAGAGAACGGCTGCAGGTGCTTCAGGACCGCGGCTGGGAGGCGTTCCGCAACGAGCGCGACGCCCGCTACCACGGCCGGACGGCAGAGGAAGAGGCGGCGGCGCGGGAGAGCGGGGGATAGGGTTCTTCTCTCCTCGCATCGCCCTGCAATGCGGCAGAGTCTCCTGAGGTCGGCGGCGTGACACTGACCGTTGTCGGAATCGTCATTGGGATTGGCGTTGGGTTGTTCATCGGCCTGACGGTGGGGCCGTTGTGGATAGGGATTGTGTTGGGCACGGCCATCGGTATTGCGCTTAGCGTTGCGCTGGAACGTGGGCGCGGCGGGAAGTGATGGGAGCTGGCCAGGTCCGACGCACCTGTTATTTCGCGTTCGCGTTAGTCCCGTTGTCTTGTTGGCCGTTTCCTGTAGTGCCGCTCCGCGTTTCGCGGCCTCTGAGGAGGGCCTGGTAGTGGCGGCCCCAGAGGGCATCGTTTTCAAGTGAGTTGAAATCGTCCTGGCCCCAGATCCAGCTCCTGACCTCCTCGTTGGAGGCGACGGCAGCGCGCAGGGCATTCAGTGCCAGTTCCGCTCGACCCTGCCGCCCCAGCACACGCGCATACCAGAACAGGGCCTCCGCGGAATCGTCGGGACGCGCTTGCACTGACGCATTCAGTGAGTCGAGCGCCTGCGTGAGCATCCCCACGTCGGCGAAGGCAACACCCCTGTTGTAAAGGGCATCAGCGTGATTCGGGTCGACGCGGAGCGCGGTATCAAATGAATCGATGGCCTCCATGGTGCGGCGCATCTGCGCGAGCGCGTTGCCACGGTTGTTCAGCGCGTCCGGGTCATCGGGACGCAACGTGAGGACGCGGTTGTATGACTCCAACGCTGCGGCGTAGTCCTGCAACTCCATGTAGGCGTTGCCGCGGCTGTTCTCCGCGTCTGCGTGGCGAGGCTCAATAGCCACGGCGCGCTCAAACTCGCTCAGCGCGTCGCCCAGCAAGTCCTTGCGGTAGAGAACGATGCCGCGTCCGTGGTGGGCGTCCGGGTGTCGTTCCGCCAATTGGAGCGCGAGGTTGAACGTGCCGAGTGCATCATCGAGGCGATCGAGCTGATTGAGAACGAGGCCGCGGTAGACGAGCGCTTCAATGTAATCAGGTCGTCTGAGAAGGGCGTCCTGCAGGGCGACGAGAGCGTCATCAGCCCTGCCGACGGCCAGCAACGCTCGGCCCTTGGTAGACAGCGCGCGAGCGTGACCAGGCTCAAGAGCGATGGCGCGATCACATGCCGCAATCGCCTCATCGTACCGTTCCAGCTCCGTCAGGGCGGCGGCAACGTTCGCGTGCAACCCCGGCAGGGGTTCATGATCGTGCAGCGCCTCCTGGAACGATGTCAGCGCTTGCTGAGGTTGGCCGGCCAGCATGAAGACGTTGCCGGAGTTGACCTTCGGCTCGATCAGGTTCGGATCGATTTCAATCGCACGTCGATAGCTGGCGAAGGCAGGCTCAATACGACGCAGCCGGACGAGGGCATTGCCGCGGTTGTTGAGGACGCGAGCGGGATGGTCAGACCCAAGCCGCAGAATACTCTCCATGGCCTGTAGAGCATCGTCAAATCGACTCAGTTCCGCCAGCGCCGCCGCGCGGCCTGTGATGGCGGCCACGTTGTCTGAGTCAGCGGCGATGACCCTATCGAATGCGCGTAGGGCGTCCTGCGGTCTGGCCAGCGCCAAGAGGGACACGCCGCTTGCATAAAACACTTTGCCGATGATCTTGCGATTCTGGCGCGCAAAATCGAACGATTCAACGGCCGCATCGAACTGCCACTGTCGCATGAGCGCCAGTCCGCGCAGATACCAGATATCCGGGGCCTGCTTGTCGGTTGCTCCATCAAGCGCGTATTCATAGGCGACGAGGGCACGAAGCCAATCGCCGGTGCTTGCCCACGCGCGTCCCTCAAGGAGCCAGTCTGAAGTCTCCTTGTCATCGGAAGCCTGTTCGAGGAGATGGTACAGGAGGATGCCGATCTGCTCGGCGGCGTCAGGTAGGCGGGATGCGAGGATGTCGGCATCGATCCAGTCATCGCCGCGTGGCCAGTCCGGGGGCATGTCAAGGAGTTCAATGGCGGTGCCCCGAAGATCGAGGAGGGGCGGCAGGCTCACGCTCGCCGTCTCCCGTTGTCCGCGCCTTCCGATAGGACATCGCCGATGGAGTTACCGGGAGGCGGGGCATCACCGTCAAGGGGTTCCGTTCCGTGGGGTGGGGAGTCCGGGACAGCGAACGGGGAGACAATTGGGATGTCCTCGAATGCCGCGGAGCTATCCGCGCGGAGGCGCCGCAGCTCGGCTTCCGCCTCGGCCAGATAGGACGCAATGGCGTCCCGTTCAATGCGAGCAATCTCCGGGCGGGCTCGGATGAATCCGCGAAGGACGGTGTGGTAGCGCTCTGCGGCAGTCACCAACTCTGCGGCCAGTTCCTGTCGTTCCTCTTCACTATCCTCCGTGTCCGCAGAAAGACGCAGGCGGATGGCGTTGACCAACTCTCCTTGTCGGCGGACGGCGTCAACCTCGGCTGCAGCCTCCTCGTATTCAAGCTCCCTGTTTCGCAGCTCCGCCTGGTTGCGGAGGGTGAGCACCAGTATGACCAGTGCTGTGAACGCGACGAGTGTGATGGCTACCGGGATAAAGCCCGTCACGATGCCGCTGCCGATGTCGGAAAAGGGGATCGTGATCAGGCCGACCAGATGCAGGATGCCAAGAACCGTCGAGATGAGCACCACGACGATGCTGACGGCAAGCGTCTTCACGATGCAATCAGTTGTTCAAACCGTGACGCGATGTCCGGGTCCGAGTACAACGCGCCGAAGTCCGTTTCCGTCCTGGCCTGTACACGCAAAGTGGGAGAGGCAGTCACCGCCTGCCGCAGAGCTTCAAATGCCTCTGTCGTCTGGCCGAGTCGGCTTTGTGCCCTGGCCTTGTGAAAGAGCGCGTCCGCAAAGCCGGGTCGCAGGACGACCGCGCGGTCGAATGCGGCAACGGCATCTCGAAACTGCTCAAGGCGTGCAAGTGCGACACCCCGACCGTAGTGTGCTTCGGGGATGTCTAACCGAAGGCGCAGGCAACGCTCAAAGGCGTCTGCAGCGTCTTCAAACTGCCCCATGCGGGAGTAGGTAACGCCACGGTTGTAGTGCGCGCGGGCAAAGGCAGGGCGAAGGTTGATGGCCCGATCATAGGACTGCAGGGCCTCGTCATTGCGGCCCACGAGGGCAAGTGCGTTGCCGAGATCGTTGTGCAGATCGGGGTTGTCGGACAGGTATGTTCGGGCGTTCTCAAAGCCGACGATGGCATCATCAAGCCGGCCGGAATCAGATAGGGCTCGAGCGCGGTCATAGATTGTGTCGCCGTCCTGTCCGTTGATGCGCAGCACAGAATCGAAGTCCCGAATGGCATCCTCAAATCTGTCCATCTCAGCAAGGACATTGCCACGGCCAGCCAGGATCGCCGGTTCGTTTTCTCCGGTCGCGGACGCCAACGCGTCATAGATCTGAAGGGATTCGCGTAATTCTCCGTCCCGCTGCAACGAGACGGCGTACAGCAGGCGAATCTGGGGGTCTTCCGGCAGTTCCCGCAGTGCCTGCCTGTATGCGGCCGCCGCTCGTTCATCCTCGCCAATAGCGAGGTAGGCGTTGCCACGGAACACCCAGTCCTGCGCTGAGAAAGTCTCGAGAACTTCAGAACGCTCTAGCAACAGACGCACTTCCGGTCGCAGGTGCGCTTGCAACGCATTTGGCGAGGCGGCATCCCGCGAAGAAGGGGCCCGGCTCCTTAGCGCCCGCTGGGCTCGCCATGCCTCTTCATGCGATTCATACATTCGGCGGAGGCGCTCGGCTTCCTCGTTGTCCCCGCGCCGCTCGGCAGAGGCAATCTGCCGCTCAAAGCTACGCCAGAAGTCCTGCTCCACCTCCGCATGAACTTCCTCGGAATCGGCAACGTCAGCAACAACTGAGTCCTGCGGCGATTCGTTCCTGCCGGGCTCAGACATTCCGCGAAAGAGGTTGCTAAAGAATTTCATGCGCCATTCCAGCACTGCGACGGCGATAAGCAACGCCCCGGCAAGCACACCTATTACCGGCATTAAGTCCTGCATATAGGAAAAAGGGTACTCCCCATATGTGATGACGGCAACACGACAGGACATAACAGAGTACGGGAGAGGGCACATTCATGTGCCACGTGGAGTTGCAGGATGAGTACGGGTGTTCTTATCTTTCGTCCATTGAATGCGGATCGGACAGCGCACCCAGGGAGGTGAATCGAATGGCGCTCACATTGACGGAAGCAGCCAAGCTCTCCAACGACGTCCTGTTGCAGGGCGTGATAGAAACCGTGATCAAGGACAGCCCTGTTCTCCAATCGCTGCCCTTCATCGAGATTGTCGGGAACGGTCTCACGTACAACAGAGAAAAGGCCGCGCCGACGGTCAGTTTCTACAGCGTTGGCGATTCGTGGGCGGAGAGTACACCAACGTTCACCCAGTTGACGGCGACGCTCTCCATCCTGGGCGGCGATGCGGACGTGGACAATTACCTTGCGACGACACGGTCCAACATCCAGGACCTCGAAGCGGCCGTCGTTCAGCTGAAAGCGCGTGCCATCCAGCACAAGTTCGAGGACACGTTCATCAACGGGAACGCGGATACGGACGAAGACTCGTTCGATGGCATCGATGTCCTGGCAACAGGCGATCAGGCCCTCACGATGGGTCAGAACGGCGGCACATTGACCCTGGACAAGCTCGATGAACTCATCGACACGGTCAAGGGCGGGAAGCCGGACATGATCCTGATGAGCCGCCGCTCGCGGCGCAAGCTCAACTCGCTCGCCCGCGCGTCCGGTTCCGGAATCGTGGTGTCCGACCGTGATGAGCTCGGCCAGATGGTGCAGTACTACGACGGCATCCCGGTGGGCGTGAATGATTGGATCTCCGATGCGCAGACTGTGGGAACCAGCGCGGACTGCTCCACGGTTTTCGCCTTTCAGGCCGGTGAGGGCAGTCTCGTCGGGCTTACGTCGCCGGGCGGGTTGCAGGTGGAACGCGTCGGCAACCTGGAAACGAAGGATGCACGGCGGACGCGGGTGAAGTGGTACGTGAGCCTTGCCCTGTTCAACACAGCGAAGCTCGCCAAGCTTACCGGAGTTCGCAACTGAATTCCCGGTTCGCGATCACCTCAGAAATACGCCCACAATCGGTTGCCGCGTTTCGGCGTGGGCGACCAACCAGGAACCTTGTAGGACGCGGACCGGGATAGAAGGACGGAAAATGAGCACGCTGGGACAGGTGCGGGAGCGCGTGAGGCGCGATCTGCATGACGAGGACGCCAACAGCTATCGCTGGACAGACGATGTGTTGAATCGCCACATCGAGCGGGCGCTGGCCAAGGTCTCCAAGGTCGCGCCGCAGGAGAAGACGGTCTCGAGGGGGCTAACAAGCGGAAGCCGGGAGATCTCGGTTGCGGACCTGACTGACCGCATTGTCGTTGAGGCCGTCGAATATCCCGTGGGTGAGCATCCACCGTCCCGCGTGCGCTTCAACCAATGGGGCGACACGCTCATGTTGAACCTGCCCGGCGAGCCGAATGCCGGCGAGAGCGTCACTGTGTATTACGGGGCGCTTCATCGGCTGACGGACTCAGCGTCCACCCTTCCTGAGGCGCTGGAGGAGCTGGTAATCACCGGCGCGGCGGCGTACGCGGCGCTGGAATGGGCAGCGTACGCGGTCAATCGTCTCAACGTCGGCGGACAGGACGTATGGCGGCAGTACCTGACATGGGCGGAGGAGCGGATGGCCGATTTCGAGCTGCAGCTGGCGCGAATCGGCCGCCGTTCCGGCTTTCGCCCGCGAAAGCTCTTCCATCCGGAAGACGACGGCGGACTCTAGGTAGTCCGGACTCAGCAATACGATCGATTCCCTGGTGACCAGAGATGCATTCGTTATCTGAAACGTTGTTGGCTGCGCAACGCAACCGCGCAGCGGTTCCATACGTGCACGCTACGCTCGCAGAGCGGTGGGGCGGTGTGACGCAGCTCCGGTGGGAACGGCTTACCTCCGGGCAGGAGCCGGACGGACCACATGATGCCGTCACCACATCCGGCGGCTCACTCATTCGTATCCGTGCCCAGGCCGACCCGAACGGCCTCTTTGTCCAGCGAACTGCCTCTCCCGGACCGGATTCACAGTTCGGAATGTGGCAGAACCTTGGAGAGACGTCCGCCTCCGGAGGCGTGGCAGTCACTGAGATTGACGGCAAGATCCATGTCTTTGACATTGCAGCCAATCAGAGGACGATCCGCGAGCGAACGAGCCGAGACGACGGTTTGGCGTTTGGCTCGCCGCGCACGGTCGCAACGGCGGCGGCGAACGTCACATCGCTTGCAGCGGCGTCCGGCACGGGCGGCGGAGCATTGCTGCTCTACGCGGAGTCAACTGGCATCGTTCGTTCGATTACAAGAACGGCAGGAACGTGGTCGTCGCCCTCGGCATGGACCAACTCGTTGAGGACAGTAGACGGCATCGCCTGCGCTCACATCGACGGCGATTGGGCGGTTGTGGCGTGCGGGAAACTGTCAAACGGATCGTCAGGCGTATGGACGTGCACTCTTGGCGCGGGTTCATCTCAGACGGCGGAAACATGGTCGATGCTACGTGAAGTGATCGCCTCGGCGGCGGGCGCTGATGTGACGTATCGGGATCCCGGCGTCTGCGCGGCGGACGGGCCGCGCATCAGCTTCGTCGAGGCATATGGCGGGGCGGCCGGCTACTCACAGACGATGACAACGCACGCAGCGGCGGGTACGCGCTTCCGCGACCATCGTTGGCGCGAGCCATCTCCATTCGGGCAGATTGGAGGCACCGGGCCTGCCTTGAACGCCGAGGCCTCGTTTGTGTGGCTGACAACGCCGTCCGAGGTGTGGCGAGCGCACATCGGCACGCCGTCTATCGATATTTCCGGGTCTGTCTTAGCCGCGGACATGAAAGAGACGCCTCGCGGTGCTTCGTTAACACTCGTATTGGCAGAGGGGCCACAGCTTGATTCGTCAGTTACCGTGGGCTCCGGCCCATTGGGTCATGAACTCAGCATTGCGTGGGGATATGAAACGGGCGCGGGGCGTGAGACGGGCCAGGCGCAACGCTATTGGGTTCGGGAGGTAAGGCGCGAGACGCGGCGTGGCAGCCTTGTAACGGTGCTTGAGGTGGAGGACCCGTGGTGGTTTATGGCCAAAATGCGGGCGCGGCGTCAACTCACGTGGCCCGCGCACACGGCATCTGTGTGGAACATCCTGAGCCAACTGCTCACGATGGCGGGCCTGTCCACGACGCTCGCACGCTCAAACCCCGCCATCGTGGCCACCTATCCCGCAATCACAATCTCCCCGAACGAGAGCCTTGCGGTTTCCATCAACCGCCTGATGTCCCGCGTGCCGGACGTCCTGCGATTTTCAGATGGCGTGCTTGAGGCAATCCGTACGCGTGAGACTGACCCTGCTGTCTATTCCTATGGCGAACCGGGCGACCATGCGCTGGTGGACGTCGCGCGTTCATCCGCCCTTTCCCCCGTTAACCACGTGCAAGTCTACGGGCGCGGAGCAATCGCCCAATCGGTCAATCAGCGGGAGATGGAATCTGTGGGCAGTCTCCTGGTGCAGGTCGTCGATCGATCGCTGACAACGCCGGAGGTGGCGGCCACGAGAGCAGACGCCGAATTGCGTTCTCGTGGCATCCTGCAGCCCTTTGCACGCATCACGGTTCCCGTGAACACCGGGCAGCAACTTCATGACGTGGTGTCCGTCACCGCGCCGTCAGTGGGGTGGGCATCGGAGCGACTACGGGTTGCAGGTTTGAGGACGCGTTACGACATCGGCAGGTCTCAACCGGTGTATCAGCAGGACATTGAGCTGGGCGGAGTGTAGGCATGGAGCTAAGGCGCGGCACACTCAAGGAATTCTATTCGTCATCATTCACTGCGGACGTGCAGCTGGACGGGAGCGTGCCGACGTGGCTGACGGGGACGCGCATCAGCCGGGCCATCCCTTCCTCGGAATTACTGGCCGGACGATCCTGCATCATCGCCTTCGCGTCAGACCCGTCCGACCCCACTGAGGCCGTTGTTATTGCGGTATACACATAGTCGGGGACGCACCGACTCTATTGGGGGACGCTGAGGCAGGGACGGATGATAGCGCTCCCGCCGATGGCGATGTGTGGTGAACCCTGTGCAATCTTCGCAGCGTCCTGCAAGGATTCCGCGTTGATGATCAGGTAGCCGCCAATGCCAATTTCCTCGGGCACATAGTCATTGACGCCATCTTTATCGACTACCTTGCCGCCGGGCTCCAATGGTCTGCCGGAGTCCAGCGCGCCGGATGCCACCAGGCCTCTCAGCCACGCCTGCCACTCACCCATATATGCCTGTGTTTGTTCATCTCCATCCTGCGGGTCCAAAGCGCGACCCACGGTCAACACGAGAAACTGTTGCACAACTACCTCCAACTGTGTTAATGCCGTCCATTTGTGCGTGACAGCCGGACGGCCTGCCGCGCGTGTATAGTATCCGCATGATTCTGTTCAAGGAACCGAGTGCTCAACTGATTCTGCGGGGAGAGAAATCGCAGGCGCGCAAGCTGTGGGCACGGGCGCGGGCGAAGGAGGGCGCAGAGCACCTTCTCTATCGCCGGCCGCCGATGACCGGTGAGAAGCCGTTTGCCAAGATTCTCGTCACGCGAGTGTGGAAGCAGCGCATTGGGGATATGACGCCGGAGGAGGCGCTGGCCGAGGGCTGGCCGGACAAGGCGGCGTGGATCGAGCAGTTCAGCGAGGGGAAGAAGTTCAACAGCCCCGTGGACGAAGTGGAGGTCTACGCGCTGGCGTTCGAGGTTATCGAACGGTTCGAGGAACCGGCCTCTACCTAGACGCGCAATAACTACTCCGGCGAATCAGCTCTCAAGATGAGGACGGGGACGCTGGCACGGCGTATGACGCGGCCCGAGACACTGCCCGCGATGAGATCGCTCACCTTGCCTGCGCCGTGGCGACCTATCGCAATGATGTCACAGCCGTTGGCCTCGGCCACCTCGAGAATCACATCCGGCGTCGGGCCCCACTCCACCATGGTGGTCACCGTGAAGCCGTAGCCCTCAAGGTCTTCCTTTACTGAGCTGACAATCTCGTCCGCCTCCGTACGAGCCTGCTGTTCAATGTCTTCGAGGTCTTCACGGGACGGAAGGCGCGGGACGAACCCAAGCCGGATGGAGGATGGCCCGGGCATCCTGAGGTGAGCAACGTGAAGCACGGTGATTTGGACGGTGGCCGCTACGCCGCTGAACAGCTTGCCCAACCACTCGACGGACGACACATCCTGGCCGGATCCGTCTACCGCCAGCAGTATGTGCGTCACGGATTGTACCTTCCGCTTCCGTTCATGCCTTATCGAGGGCCGCCGCTCTACCAGCCGAGACGAATTCCTATTGCGCGGCGCGGCGGCGTCTAAGCCTGCTCATGATGAAGCCGGCGGCGATACCGATGACAGGAGCGGCCGTCAGCAGAGCCAGGGAACCGATGACGAGCCAGTGGGTGTAGTCATATCCAAAGATCATGATGCTTGCCTTTACGCCTGGGGCTTTGCCGATTCCATGGTACTCCAGTTCGTGATGGCGGCATGAGAATGCCAGAATGTTTCCGAACGCATGTTGCAATGTCGCACGAGGCATGGTACCGTCGTCAGAACGCGCGTTCGTTATCGGTGAGTGTGGCGCGCCGGTTGGAGGTGTTGGTATGACGTTGGCACAGGTACGCAGCTGCGCGGTTGTTGGTCTTGAGGGTTCTATTGTTGAGGTGGAGGTGGACATCGCGCCCGGGCTGCCCGCTTTCACGATTGTGGGGCTGCCGGATACGGCCGTCCAGGAGGCCCGGGAGCGTGTTCGCGCGGCTATCAGGAATTCCGGGTTTGAGTTTCCGCAGCGCCGGATTACGGTCTCCCTCGCCCCCGCGGACCTCAAGAAGAATGGGACGTCTTACGATCTGCCCATAGCGGCCGGTATCCTGATCGGCTCCGGGCAGGCGGGGGCGCAATTCTCGCTGGATGAGGTTGGTTTCCTTGGCGAGCTTTCGCTGGAGGGACAAGTGCGCCACACGCAGGGCGTGTTGCCGATGACGGCGCTGGCGAGAGAGGGCGGCCTAACGCAGATCGTTGTTCCGGCTGTCGACGCGCCGGAAGCTGCGCTCGTCGACGGCATTGAGGTGCTGCCTGCGGGCAACCTGCGGGAACTTGTGGAGCACATCAGCGGTGAACAGACATTCCGCCCGTTCTATCAGACTGAGCCGCCGGCAGACCCGGGCGGGACGGCAACCATCGACGGATTCGATATGTCGCTCGTCCGCGGGCAGGAGAACGTGAAACGAGCTTTAGAGGTTGCGGCGGCGGGCGGCCACAACCTGGTGATGATGGGACCGCCGGGCAGCGGAAAGACGCTGCTTGCGCGCTGTCTGCCGTCCGTTCTTCCTACGATGACGCGGGATGAATCACTGGACGTGACAAAGATCTACAGCGTGGCAGGCCTGCTGCCGCCGGAGCGACCACTCATCTCTGCCCGTCCGTTCCGGTCCCCGCACTACACAGTTTCCAACGCGGGGCTGGTGGGCGGAGGACATTGGCCGCGGCCGGGCGAGATTACGCTTTCCCATCGCGGTGTCCTGTTCCTCGATGAGATGCCTGAGTTCGGACACCACATCCTGGAGGTCCTCCGGCAGCCGCTGGAGGACAAGGCGGTCACGATCAGCCGCGCCCAGGGGTCGATTACCTTCCCGGCGAATTTCATGCTGGTCGGCGCGATGAACCCCTGCCCGTGCGGGTTCTACGGTGACGTTGTGAAGGCGTGTTCTTGCAGCCCGTCGACCATTGACCGCTACCAACGCCGCATCAGCGGGCCGCTTCTGGACCGCATCGACATCTTTGTCGACGTGCCGCGCGTGGAGTACGAGAAGCTGACAGATGACCGGATAGGTGAGACATCAGCGGTCGTGCGGAGCCGCGTGGAGGAAGCGCGGACGCGACAACGGGCACGCTTCGGCAGTTCGCCCGGCGTGTTGACCAACGCGGACATGGGGCCGGTGGAAGTGCGGGAGTATTGCGGGTTGGATGATGCGTCGCATGGGCTTCTGCGAGCAGCGATGCAGCAACTGCACTTAAGCGCTCGAGGCTTCCACCGCATTCTCAAGCTGGCGCGGACGATTGCGGACCTGGCTGAAGAGCCAACCATCACATCGCGCCATCTGAGCGAGGCCCTTCAATATCGGCCGCGCGAGCTGGGCGCGGCAGCGTAAGCCTCTACGTCACGCGGACCGGGTGCGGAAGGGGCTGGTTGAAGAGATAGCCCTTCTCGTTGAAGGGCACGTGATTGGGCTGGGTGTTACCAGCGGAATCGGTGGCGCGAGTCATGATTGTGTGCTCGCCTGCCTCGGCATCCCATGTGAACTGGAACTTGACCCATGAGTAATCGGGTTGCGGGGTGGCTAGTACGGCGTCGTGCCACGTCCGCCCGCTATCGGTACTCCACTCAACTCGGGAGATGGTCCCAGCGGGCGAGTGCGCGTAGCCATGTATACCGTGCCGACCTTGTTCCAGACGCGCGGGCCATGGTAGTGCAAGCGCGCTCTTGATGACCTGCTTCGTGACGGGCTTGCCACGGGCTTCGCCTTCCGGCGGGTAGTCGTCTCCGATGAGGACGTACGAAGTTGTGTTGTTGCGCGTCCACAGTTTCTCTGAAGACACAACGATCCTGCCAAGCCACTTTATGTGGGAGCTCCCCACCCAGCCCGGCACGACGGCGCGCAGGGGAAAGCCATGATCCTTCGGCAGAGGCTCGCCGTTCAGCGAGTAGGCCAACACTGTGTCAGCATCCATCGCCTTGTCGACGGGCAAGACATAGCGAAAGCCGTTCTCAGGTGCTTCGGTATCCAGGCCAACCAGCAACACACTCACCGCAGCATCAGTGATGCCGGCAAGCGTCAACACGTCCCGCAGCGACACTCCGGTCCACTCGCCATTCCCAATCGCGCCCGTCATCCACTGTGTGCCCGTGGACTGTCGGCCCTGCAGCAGGCCGTACATGGCGCGGTGATTTCCGGCGCATTCCAGGTAGGAGATGTACGTTCGGCTGGGCAACCGCTGCAATTCCTCGAATGAGAGTAGTATCGGCTCTGCTATCGCATCGCCTTCTATAGACAGTTGCCAGTTGGAAACATCGACGACAGGTGTTGGTCCGTTGTTTCGAACGAAGAAGTACTCGTTGGGCGTAATCAGGCCCTGCATATTCTCCAGCCGAGCCTCCAGGCCGATGTCGTCGCGAGCGATAAACGGCGCAGGATCCTTGAACAGCAACCGCTGGCCCATGGGAGTTAGCGTCGGATCAGCCGGTTCCCCGTTGAAGAGGTTGCCGGAGCACGCAGCGATGACAAGAGCACTTCCGCCAACAATCAGCAGGCGCAGGAATTCTCGCCGATCCATTCCTGTCGCTCTGGCATATTTCCATAGCGACTCGTCGTCCGGTTTTGTTGAGGCGTGCTGCGTTTCGTTATTCGTCATTTGGTTATTGGGCAGCGGGATTGCCTGACTCCCATATTGTGCCGCATGTGTTCAGTTGGGCGAGCTTGACCGTACCAGGGGCTTGTAGCTACGATATTGTGTCAAAAGTCACAAAGTAGAGATCATTTTGACGCCGCAGAACATTGTCGGCGGCGCAGCAGGCACAGACAAGGCTGAACAACCATGACAAGCACAAACGGAACGACACTGACCCTTGAGGGCGAGCGACGACAGGCCCTGGGCCGCCATGTGAAGGCTCTCCGGCGCGAGGGCATCACTCCGGCCAATCTCTATGGCCGCGGCGCGGAGTCCGTCAGCTTCCAGGCCGAGAGCCGGGCGCTGGACAGGCTGGTCACGGACGGCGGGCGCGGCTCGCTTGTTGAGCTGACCATTGACGGGGAGAAGCACCAGACCCTGCTGCGGACCCTGCAGCGCCATCCGGTGACGCGTGCGATTATGCACGCTGATTTTTATATCGTGGAAATGAACCGGGCCGTGCAGACGACGGTTCCGGTGCACCTGGTTGGCGACGCGCCCGCGGCGCGGCTGCCGGGGGCGGTTATCACGCACCTGACACACGAGGTGACTATCGAGTGCCTGCCCGCCAACATCCCGTCGGCAGTGGAGTTGGATGTGTCCGAGCTGGAGGAGCTGGAGACGGCATTGTACGTCTCGGACATCGCAACGCCGGAGGGCGTTGAGGTCCTGACTGACGGTGAGACGATCATCGTTCGGGCGACCCACTCACGCGTCACGGCGGCCATGGCGGCTGAGGACGCCGAGGCGGAGGCCGAGCTGGAGGAAGGCGCAGCAGAGGCCGCTGCACCCGCAGAGGACTCCTCAGGCGACGACTAGGCTGCTCCGCAGGCTATTACCCCCTCACGCTCGCCCTCTCTCGACAAGAGACGGCAGCCTACGGTTGGCGATTCCGGCGCCGGTTGCACCCTGTGTTCAAGATCCCCGCTTTCGCGGGTGTTACGGACGATTTGGTCGGCACAATTGCGGCTTTAGATTCCTCGGCTGCGCTCGGAATGACAGCGGTGTAGGGCGGCGTTATGCGCCGCTGTTCTGGATCCCCATTTCAAGCACGGGCATGACGAGGGGCTCGCCCTTCCCTGCGCTCAGGGTGAACGAGGGCGGCGGCGGTCGCCGGGATGTCAGGCGAAGCGTTAAGAGCATGCCTGTGGACGGCGTGGGGACGGGAAAGACGCGGGTTACGCTCCAACTACGCTCAGGGTGAACGGAATCTGAATTTCTGGTAGAATAGATACAGGTAGCGGCCGTATCTACGACAGGCGCGGACTCGTATCTGAATCGGCTCTGCGGAAGGGTGTGGATCGGACGCAAAGGCGCGGGAAGAGGCAGGCGACAGACGCGGCGGTTCGCGGTACGCATATAGGCAACGTACATATAGTGAACCTGCGACCACCCTGGACTCACATTATTGCCGCTCACTAAAGGGGTGAACTAGATGGTAGAACGGTCGGAACGGCGCGATGCAGCCGCGACTGACACGTCCGAGTACACGTCACGCAATATCGAGGTCCTCGAGGGGCTTGAGGCGGTGCGCCGCCGCCCCGGCATGTACATCGGCTCCACGGATGAGCGGGGCCTGCACCACCTGATCTATGAGATCGTCGACAATGCCGTCGACGAGGCGATGGCGGGCTACTGCGATCGTATTATCGTGACAATTCTTGCCGACGGCTCAGCGCGCATCGACGACAACGGTCGCGGCGTGCCGATTGACAAGCATCCGCAAACGGGTCTGACCGGCCTCGAGACCGTGATGACCACATTGCACGCGGGCGGCAAGTTCGGCGGCGGCGGGTACAAGGTGTCCGGCGGACTGCACGGCGTCGGCGCGTCGGTCGTGAATGCGCTCGCGGAAAGCCTGCGAGCGGAGGTGCGGCGCGACGGGAAGACATACATGCAGGAATACTCGCGGGGCGACGCGGTGGCGCCGGTTGAGGCCATCGGCCCTGCGGACGATACGGGCACCACGGTCTGGTTCAGGCCGGACCCGCAGATTTTCATGCAGGACACGTCGTTTGAGTTCCCCACCCTTGCGGCGCGGTTCCGGGAGATGGCGTACCTGAACCCCGGGTTGGAGATTCGTTTCGTCGATGAGCGGACGGAGAACGAGACGACATTCTATTTCGAGGGCGGCATCCGCTCACTGGTACGGCATATGAACGCGGCGCGGACGGCAATGCACCAAACGCCCATCTACGTGGAGAGGGACATCGACGGCACACACGTCGAGGTTGCTCTCCAGTACAACGACGGTTTCCAGGAGAACGTTTTCGGATTTGCAAACTGCATCCACACGGTGGACGGCGGGACGCACCTGACCGGTTTCCGCGCGGCGCTGACCCGCGCGATGAATGACTACGGCCGCAAGTTCAAGCTAATCAAGGACGGCGACAGCAATCTGCAGGGCGAGGACGTGCGCGAGGGCATCGCGGCAGTTATCAGCGTCAAGCTTGCTGAGCCGCAGTTCGAGGGGCAGACGAAGGGCAAGCTGGGCAACGCCGAGGTCAAGAACCAGGTTGAGAGCACGTTGGCCGAGGGTCTGTCCACGTACCTGGAGGAGCACCCCCAGGACGCGCGGCGCATCCTGGAGAAGTGCAGGAATACCGCCGTCGCGCGGGAAGCTGCGCGCAAGGCCAAGGAGAGTGTGCAGCGCAAGGGCTTGCTTGAGTCCACCACTCTCCCCGGCAAGCTGGCCGACTGCTCTGACAAGAATCCCGACAATTGCGAGATCTTCCTCGTTGAGGGTGATTCCGCCGGCGGTTCTGCCAAGGGCGGGCGTGATCGGCGCTTCCAGGCCATCCTGCCCCTGCGCGGCAAGATTCTGAACGTTCAGAAGGCGCGCCTCGACAAGGTGTACGGCCATGAGGAGATCAAGGCCATCGCCTCCGCTTTGGGCGTCGGTTTCGGCGGCATTAACGGCCACGCGAATGGGAACGGCAACGGCGCGGAAGAGGCAGAGATCGACGAGAACGACGGTCTGGACCTCTCCAAGCTGCGCTACAAGAAGGTCATCATCATGACGGACGCGGACGTGGACGGGGCGCATATCCGCACCCTGCTGCTGACGCTGTTCTATCGGCATTTCCAGCCGCTGCTCCGCGCGGGCAATATCTACATCGCGCAGCCGCCCCTATACCGTGTGCAGATCGGCCGCAACGACATTCACTGGCTGTATTCAGACCAGGAGAAGAACGATACGCTGACCAACCAGGCGCTCAAAGACCTGACGATCCGCGAGAGTTCGGAACAAGACACGGAGATCCTTTACACGGAGGCGCAGGTGCGAGACGTGCTGCCGTCCGTGCAGCGGCTGGGTCGGGCAATGACCGACCTGCAGTCGACGGGCTATCCGTGGCCGCTGCTGACGGCAACGGCGCTGACCGTGCGCACGGGCGAGCGTGATCTTTCCACCGAAGAGACGCTGCAGGAGCTGATGCGGGCGCTTCAGGACCTGGGCAACGTGCGGATCCTGGAGTTCCAGTACGACGATACGCCCATCGCTCCGCCGCCTGCGCCAACGGCGTCCACCGGGATGCCGGACACGCAGCAGCTGTCCCTGCTCGATCTCGGCGGTGAGCCTGCCGAGGAGCAGGACGATGCATCGACGGACGATGATGACGCGGATACCGCGTTCCCGGCCAAGAACGAGACGTACATCCTGATCCAGGACACGGAGAGCGGCCGGACGCTGCGACTTGATCACGATTTCTTCGACGAGGACGCAGCGCAGCGGATGACGGAGCTGGCGACAGCGCTGAGCGATCACCTGCCCAAGGTTGGCACGGTGTACAAGCGGGAGCGGGCCGTGGGGAGGCTGAACTCGATGATCGACCTCACGGAGATCGTCGAGGACGTGTCCACGCGGGGCGTGGGCATCCAGCGGTACAAAGGTCTAGGAGAGATGAATCCCACGCAGTTGTGGGAGACGACGCTGGATCCGGAGTCGCGGACGCTGTTCAAGGTTGAGATTGAGGACGCGCAGCAGGCGGCGGAGTTATTCGAGATGCTGATGGGCGAGGAGGTCCGACCCCGGGCGAACTTCATCCGGACGCACGCGCAGGAGGTCCAGAACCTGGACGTCTAGCGCGGCTTAACCTAAGAGCCTCGCGTCTTTAACATTCGGCCCATGGCCATCGTTGTCGGATACACCGTTCTTGAGTTGCGCCTGCATGAGGCAAGTTCGCTGAAGGACAAGCGGCAGGTGGTCAAGAGCGTCATTGAGCGCGTGAAGCGCCGCTATAACGTCTCCATCAGCGAGGTTGGCGAACACGATTCGCCGCGCATGGCGTTGTTGGGGGTGTCATGCGTGGGACAGGCGGAGGCGGGGTGCCGCCGGACACTCGACAACGTTGCTGAGTACGTCTACACCTCCCGCCCGGACGCGGAAGTGATGCCACACATTGTCGAGGTTGTGGGGGTGGGGTGAGAGGGGCCTAGACGACGAGGTTGGCGGTGTAGCCGACCATGGTTGCGCCGATGAGGGCGAGGATGACGTACAGGGCGAAGACTCGGGCGCGGACGACGGAGACAACGGCGACAGCGGCGTAGAGGCTGATGGCTGCGCCGGAGACCATGAGGGCCAGGGCTGCGCCGAAGCTCATTCCCATTTCGAGCAGACCGCGTACGAGAGGGAGCGCGGCGTAGCCGTCCAGGTACATGGGCGCTCCAACGATGACCGCAAGGGGTACGGATGCGCCGGCATCCGAACCAAAGAGGGACATGATCCACTCGCCGGGGACCAGTCTCTGAAGAAAGACCTCCAGGACGAGGGCCAAGGCAAGCCAGCGGAGGACGAGGCGGGAGTTGCTGATGACCTCGGGCCAGAATTGAGAGCGGTCGGATTCGCTCGTGTCACATTGTTCAAGCGCATCGGCACGCATAAGGTCGTGGGCGGAGCCTCTGAATCCGGGGAGGGCGGCCGTTACGATGCCCGCAAACAGGCCGATGCAGAATGCGGCGATAGTCTTCGCTATGGCGAAGTCGACGCCGATGATGCCTCCTGTGACGATCATCATGCTGGGATCGGTGACAGGTGAGGCCACCCAGAAGGCCATGATGGGGGCGAGTGGGACTCCACGACGTAGCAGGGAGGCGATGAGCGGAAGGACACCGAGGCCGCATACCGGGGTAACTGCCCCGATGAGGCTGGCTACCAATACGGAACGGGCGGTGCCGCCGTTCACCCACGTGAGGGCTCGATCCGACCAGTTGCCGAGGGTCAAGGCGCCTGCCAGCAGGGAGGCTATGGTGAGGACGGGAAATATTCTCAGGATGCCCCAGCCGACATCTCTCAGCATGTCGGCGTTGGGTTCCGGCGTGAGGGAGCCGGTGAGAAGCAGGGCTGCGGTCAAGATCCAGACCACGGCCTCGGCGCTGGGGCGGCGGAGTCGCAGTCTGGAAGGTCGGGCTACAGAGACGGCCATGGCCGAGGTATTGTAACGCACCTGTGTCGCCTCGTTTCTTTCCTGGCGATGGGGACTAGTGGTTCCGGGGCGCGATACAATTTCACTACCAATCGATTAGTGGGGTGTGGGTATGCCGATTCAGAGATTTGTTGTTGGGCCGATGGGAAATAACACGTACATCGTGTTTGATGAGGCATCGAAGGAGGCGGCCATCGTCGATCCGGCCAAGGGGACGGGGCCGGTGCTGGTGTGGATGAAGTCGCATGGCTTGCTGCCCAAGTATGTACTCAATACGCACGGGCACTCCGACCACACCTTCGACAACGGGCTGGCGATGGACGGAGCCGACGCGTCGCTGATGATCGGCGAGCCGGATGAGGCCATGCTGGAGGCTCTGGCAGAGGGAGACGGGTGGCTGGGCAAGCCGGAGATGCCCTCCCCGATGGCGGATGCGTACCTTGAACACGAGCAGGAATTGGTGTTAGGCACGACGGTGATTCGTGTGCTGCACACGCCGGGTCATACGCCCGGGAGCAGCTGCTTCGTCTACGAGGATGCCGTGTTGACGGGCGATACGCTCTTCCAGGGTTCCATCGGCCGGACGGATTTCCCCGGCGGCTCCATGCCGGAAATCGTCAAGTCAATCGAGACACACCTGTATACGCTGGCGCCGGAGACGCGGGTGCTGCCCGGTCACATGGAGGTGTCCACGATCAACGACGAAAAGCGGCATAATCCGTTCGTCGGCGATGGGGCGCGGATCAACCTGTCATAGGCACGGCAAGACCAGCGGGTATCAACGACGCCATGAGCACGCCGGAGCATGAAGCCGGGGGCGGAGACTCGCCGCAGCTGCGGGCGCTAAAGGCGGCGCAGGAGCGGGTGAACTCACTGCGTTCCGGGCTTGAGCGGCCGCCGCTGAAGAACGGGGATTCCGGCGACACGTACGCGCAGGAACTTGTTACCGCAATGAATCGGCTGATGTCATTGATCCGGCATGCCTCGCCGGAGGATGTGGCGGCGTTTGACGAGTGGCGGAACAGTCTCTGAGCATTTAGGGGCGGCTGATCTTTTTCGGCATCTGAGCCCTCTTCGCGAGGGCGGTATCATTATCAGCCGAATCTTCTGTCAATTACCTACTTACTCCTTTAGCCCAAATGATACTGTTGTCTCTGTAAGCCGATCCGTGCAGCAACGTTGTTAGGAGGCCAGATATGAATTCCCTGTCAACGAGTCAATTTGCGGGCCTGGCACTTATGGCCGGCATGATCCTGGTGTTTATAGCTACGTTGTTTTCTCCCGGCGGGGTCTTGATCGACAGCGTCCAGCAATCGGATTTCCTTGCCCTGCTGAACGTGTGGAAGGAGAGCGACAGCCTGACACATGTGACCGGCATCATCACCATGCTTGGGATCATCCTGATGGCGTTCGGGTTGGGGTCCTTGCTGCGTCTACCGCGCAAGCCCGGTCTTGCCGATATGGCGCTGCGGGTTGGGGTTGGCATAACCATCTTTGCCTGGGGCATCTACATCATTGAGATGGGAATGCGGCACATGGCAATACACGTCATCACGCACGGCGTGTATCCGGGGATGGATCAGGCGACGCGCGATGACGTGGGCCTGACTCTTCTTGCGGCAACGGTTGGCGTCCACTTCGGATTCCTTGCGCTGGGCTCAGTGGCCAGCATTCTCGTCGGACTCGGGGTGGCAGTGAGATTCCAGGAATTCAATCTGTTTGTCCTTGCGGGGTATGGGCTGGCACTCAAGGGCGTGGCGGAGGTCATTAACCTTGTGCTGATCCAGCACCTGCACGACGTTGATTTCGGGGTGCTGCTCTCCATCAGCAACATACTGCTCTCCCTGGGCGGGGTGTGGCTGATCATCATCGGGTACGGCATCTTTCACAAGAAGCGCGAGTTGGTGCCGGAGGGCGAGGACTAGGCGCCCACCTGCCAGACCAATCCATAGATTCGTGCGTGGTATACACTGGAGGAACTGACCCAGCGGGCGTTGCGGCGTATTTGGTGAGGGTGCTGCGGCGTCACGGATCAGCTCCTGCTGTACTGCCATGACAACGAATAAGAAAGACTATTACGACGTTCTTGGGCTGGTGCGCGACGCGTCACCGGAGGACGTGAAGCGGGCGTTCCGGCGGCTTGCCTTTGAGCACCACCCGGACCGCAATCGCTCCGCGGACGCAGAGCAGAAGTTCAAGGAGATTAATGAGGCGTACGAGGTCCTGCGCGATGAACGCAAACGGGCCGCGTATGACCGTTTCGGCCATGCCGGGCTGAATGGCGCGGACGGGTTTGCCAACGGAGACGCATTCTCCGGATTCGGCGGCTTTGGCGACATCTTTGACGCATTCTTCGGCGGCGCGCGCGGGCGTCAGGGGCGGCGCGGCGGACCGCAGCGGGGCGATGACCTCGCCATGCGGATGCAGCTGCCGTTTGAGGACGCGGTCCGGGGCGTTGAGAAGGACATCAAGGTTTCTCGCAACGAACTGTGCCAGACATGCAATGGCGCGGGGGCAGAGCCCGGCACGCAGCCTGAGGCGTGTTCCGCTTGCAACGGGTCCGGAGAGATTCGTCGCAGCCAACAGAGCATCTTCGGCCAGTACGTGAACATCAGCGCCTGCGGACGGTGCCACGGCGAGGGCAAGGTCATCACGAACCCATGCTCTGAGTGCCATGGCGCCGGGCGGATCAAGAGGGAACTCTCTGTGCGCGTCACCGTGCCGCCGGGGGTGGACACAGGCAACCGGATTCGTCTCGGCGGCGAGGGTGAGGCCGGCGCAAACGGCGGGCCGCCAGGGGATCTGTATATCGAGTTGGACGTGAAGCCAAGCACCCTGTTTGAGCGGGAGGGACGGCACTTGTTCCACCGCGTGCCCGTCAACATTGCGCAGGCTGCGCTCGGGGCCGAAATCACGATCCCGACACTGGAGGGTGACGAGCCGTTCCATATTCCGGCGGGGGTGCAGTCCGGGCAGTCATTCAGGATTAAGGGCCGCGGCGTGGTCGATCCGAAGAATCAGCGCGCACGCGGCGACCTCTTTGTGGTTGCGTCCGTGCACGTGCCCGATCAACTCACTGATGAACAGCGACAACTATTGGAGCAGCTAGCCTCGACACTGCCGGCCGCGCCTGACAACGGGGGCGGCGGCGAGCGCGAGGGCAGCGGTCTCATGGACTGGATCAAGAACACGTTCCGCTAGTCAGTCGGGGGTGAGGTAATGAACGGCGTACAAGTGTTGACCCGGGAGATGCGGGAAATCCAGACGAGCCTCCTTCGGGAACTGGAACCGTTGACGGAGGAGCACATTTATTACGCGCCGATTCCCGGTGCGACGACCATCGCCTTCATCGCCTGGCACATCACCCGCACGCTGGATGACGCAGTCCATGAGTCGATCCCCGTGGAGCCAAAGCCGACGATCTGGACGGCGCAGGGCTACCACGAGAGGTTCGTCATGCCGGCCGGGGAGGGGACGGGCACCGGATTCACGGCGGACCAGGTTGGCGACTTTCGCCCCGGCCTTGAGTTGTTGCGCGCCTACGCGACGGAAGTGGGGCCGACAATCCCCGCGGCGTTCGAGGGTATGACGGACGACGATCTGGATCGCGTAATGGACGAGGAGCGCCCGGATCGGACGCTGGCACGCCTGCTTCAGACTTTCATCATCGGGCACACGTTCTACCACCTAGGCGAGATACGGTACCTCAAAGGCCTACAGGGGATGCCGTTCGCGCTCTAGACCCGGGGGCGTGGCGGCCGGGGGCTGTCGTGAGAGGAATGAGCCCCGTTCTACCGCTCTACCACTGGACGAACATGGGCATGACGACGTGGATGTATTCTGTGCCGTCGTCCGTGGAGGCAGGGCGGATGGTGCCCGGGCTGGAGGGTCCGGAAACTTCGAGCGTTGCCGTGGAGTTCAGCACGCCTAGCACGTCTTCCAGATAACGGTGGTTGAAGGCGATGTGCGCCTCTTCTCCACCGATGTTGGCATCAATCACGCCCTCGTGATCGCCGATCTGGTCTGAGCGCGCCTCAAGCCGCATGGTGCCTGCCATCTCGTTCTCGCCGGGAGTCATGTACAAGCGGACGATGCCGTTCCCCTCCTTGGCAAAGACGGAGGCGGTCTTCGTGGCGCGGAGAAAGTCCGCAACTTCCACCGATGTTTTCGTGTTGGACGACTCCGGAATGAGCTGCCGATAGTTGGGGAAGTTGCCCTGGATGAGCTGCGAGCCGAGGACGATGTTGTTCAGGTGGAACTGGACCTGCGTCTTGGCCTGATTCACGGTGACGCGGACAGGCATTTCCTGCTCGGACAGCATTCGATTGAGCTCGCGCAGGGATTTGGCAGGGATGATGAGATCGACGCTTTCGCCGACTTCTTGGGGTAGCTTGGTCGTTTGCACGGCGAGACGGAATCCGTCCGCCGCAGCCATCGTGATGCTGTCGCCCTCGATGGACGTGTGGACGCCGGTCAGCACGGGGCGGGAGTCTTCCGTGGCGGCCGCGATGATGACGCGGTCAATACCCGCGCGCAGGACATCCGGCGGCACTTCCGCGCTGATACCGTCATCGACGACGGGCGTGGGCGGAAAATCGTCGGCATCCAGCCCGCTCATATGCGTGTTGAATCGACCGGAGATGATATTCAGCTGGCGTGTTCCCGCATCAAGGTCAAGGTCGACACGATCACGCTGAAGTGAGGAGACGTAGTCAGAGAAGAGGCGGGCGGGGATTGCGACAGAGCCCTGTGTCTCCACGCTGGCGCTGATCCAACAGGAAATGGAGAGCTCAAGGTTGGTCGCGGTAAGCCGCAGACGGGATTCATCTGCCTGGAGCATGACGTGGGTGGTGATGGGCATTGTTGTCCGTGTTGCCACCGCCGGCATGACCGTCGTGAGTCCGCGCTGAAGATTCTCCTGGAGAACCGAGAATTTCATTGAACTGTCTCTCCCCAATACGGCCAACGAGCCGTCTTCCCCCGTATATGGTGCGAGTATCCCGCGTTGAGCGGACTTGGGTCAAGTCCACAACAGTCTATCTAGTGCATAACCGCGTGGAATCCTCGTATGTTGTGGGGCTCGTGCAGGGTACTCCACGACAGATAGGGGCGTGGGCGGGTTGCGATGGCGCGTGCGGGACGCGGACACGGTATGATGCAACGGAACTAACAGCGGAATGACCGCATACAGGGGGATGGGAATGAAACTGGTGATGTACAACGATTTCCGACCCGGTCTGCTTGTCGATGGCAACGTCATCGGGCTGGGCGGGCTGGCGGATGATTACATGGGGCCTCACGTCGAGGACGTGATGATCAACCTCATTGAGGATTTTGCATCTGTGCGCGATGACCTCGAGGACATCGCGGATTCCGGTGGAGGGGTGCCAGTATCGACGGTGCAGCTGCGCGCGCCGCTGCCGCGACCGCGCAAGCTCATCTGCTGTTTCGGCAACTATAAGGAAGGGCAGGATCGGGACGCCTTTCCGATCGACATGTTCCTCAAGTCGCCAGAGGCAATCATCGGCCCGGGCGACACCGTCGTCCTGCCAAACACGCCCTTCACCATATGCCACCACGAGGCGGAGTTGGCGCTCGTCATCGGCAAGCGGAGCAAGCATGTGTCGCAAGAGGAGGCGATGGACTCCATCTTCGGCTACACGGCGTTCATGGACGTCTCACCCCGCGCCGGCATCGGCCGCGGGCCGACGATGATCCAGAAGTCCTATGACACATGCGCTCCGATGGGCCCGTGCATCGTCACGGCGGACGAGATTGAAAACCCTCACGAGCTTGATATCAAGTACTGGGTGGACGATCAGCCACGCCACGACTACAACACGAGCGACCTGGAGCACACGATCCCTGAACTGATCGAGTGGGCGACGAAGGTAATGACACTGCTGCCCGGCGACGTTATTGCGCTCGGCACCAACCATCAGGGAATCGGCCCGCTGCAGGACGGCGAGACGGGCACCATTGAGATCCAGGGCATCGGGTCCTACAGCATCAAGGTCATGGATCCCAACAAGCGCTCGTGGCCGAAGGAGATTGACCAAGAGATGGCGGGCCGCGTACGCGAGGCGCGCCCCGGTTAAGGAAACAGACAGGCGCGGGGCGTTCTCAATGAGAGCGCCCCGTCACTGATGACGGCTTGCCGCCATGAGTTCGACTGAGGCCCTAGCTCAAACAATCCGCGTCCCGGAAATGACGCTGCGGGAGTTTGCCGTGGCGGCATTCATTGCTCTTGGCGTGTCAGATGAGGACGCCGCCAACGCCGCCAACACGCTCATCGAGGCGGATCTACGAGGCATCGGCTCGCATGGAATGGCGCGACTCGACCGCTTCTATCTGACTCCACTAGAGAACGAGTTGGTGAATGCGCGTCCCGAGTGGATTGTGCGCGCGGAATCACCGTCAACGGCCACCATAGACGCGGACGGAGGGCTGGGGCTCAGCGTGGGTGTCCGCGCCATGAACCTTGCCATCGAGAAGGCGCGGGCCGTCGGCTCCGGATGGGTGACGGTGGCGAACAGCCGCCACTTTGGGGCGGCGGGCGTGTATGCGACGCAGGCGCTTGCACATGACATGATCGGCATCAGCATGACGAACACCGGGCCGATCGTGTTGCCTGCGGGCGGGGCGGAGCCGAGGCTTGGATCCAATCCAATCGCTATGGCCGCGCCAACCGCGGACGGGACGCCGTTCATCTTTGATGCCGCAACGTCAGTCGTTTCGGCAGGCAAGTTTGACACATACCATCGGCAGGGCAAGCTCGCTCCCGAGGGATGGGGCCTGACGGACGACCTGCAGCCTGTGCGGAATCCGGCACGCGGACCGGGCGGGCGGCGCATCCTGCCGCTGGGCAGCGACCTGGAGCATTCGTCATACAAGGGCTATGGCCTCGCGATGATCGTGGACATCCTCTGCGGCGTGCTGTCCGGTATGGGGCCGGGGCTGGCGATTGCGGGATCCGGCGTCGCGGGTGGCTATCAGTCCGCCCATTTCTTTGGCGCGATGCGGATTGACGCCTTTACGGACGCGGACAGTTTCAAGCAGTCGATGTCGGACTACATGACTGCCCTGCGAGAGACGCCGCCACTGCCGGACGTTGAGAGTGTGCTTGTTCCGGGGGATATCGAGGCCGAGACGATTGAGGATCGCAAGGGGAATGGCATACCGTTGTACATGGACTCTGTTGAGAATCTGAGGAATGTGGCGCAGCGACTGAATCTGCGTCTGGACTTGGGGTAGAACGCCGGACTCCGAACAGGGACACGGCGCAAAGGGAGGATTGAAACATGCCGCACGTGAAGGCAAATGGGGTCGAGCTGTTTTATGAGCTGTTCGGGGACTCGTCAAAGCCGACGTTTGTGATGACGCACGGGCTTGGCGGTCACGGGCGCGGGTACGAGAATCAGATTGAGGCGCTTTCCGCAGAATTCCACCTGATGCTGTGGGACATGCGAGGATTTGGTCAGTCGGAGCGTGTGCCGGTAACTGAGGGGGCGTACTCCCGATGGACGCTCGCCAAGGACCTTTCGGAGTTGCTCAAGGCGATCGGCATCGGCGCGGCGCATATCCACGGGCATTCGCTGGGCGGGCTTGTTTCACAGCAGTTCGCGATCGATTACCCGGAGCAGACGCTGTCGCTGGTCATCCAGGACACGTCCGCGGAGATCAAGCAGGAATACCTCTCAGGATGGGACGGGATGCTCAAGACAGTTCGGGAACAGGGCATCGGCGCGCTGCCGTTTGATCCTCAGCGGAGTTGGGGCGATCCGTACATTGAATCCAATCTCGAGGACATCAGAGCATTCACCACCGCGACGGCGGAGCGCAACGCTCCCGAGGTGTATGCGGAGGGCGTGCGTATTTCAGGGCCTGAACTCGGTGCGCACCCGGTCGCGCCGGATCTCCCGGGACTCACGTGCCCCGTCCTTGTCATCTGCGGTGATCAGGATCGCCTGACCCCGCCGGGCGGCTCGGTGCGTATCCATCGGGCCATACCGCAGTCGAAGCTTGTGATTCTCCCGGGGGCAGGTCACTTTCCCAACGTGGAGACGGTGGAGGCGTACAATGAGGCGTTGCTGGAATTCTTGCGTGAGGTGACGGCAGGTTAGCCGACACACGGCCCTCACATCAGACCAATTCCACGTGTTGATACATACTTTCAATAGTTTGTGTCGGTCTCATGTGTAAGCCCTTGCTCTTTCTGCGAAGACATGGCCCTGGCCGCACCCAGACAATGGAATTGGCTTATTGTTTTAGTGATACTCGCTTTCAATACAATCGTGGCTTTTCCCGAAGTTAGTTCTTGATACTCACTGTCAATTGAGTAGCCCGGCAGTCAAAATGAGAGCTATATGGGTTCGTACACGGTATACTTAGCGGGTTCCGACAACAGATTGCTGGCCGCCCCCTCACGGAATGGCTTTGCTGGAGTCTGGGATAGCAGTAGCTAGAGACGGGGAGACGGTACGAATGAGGATATATGTCGGAAACCTGAGTTTTCAGGCGACAGATTCGGATTTGCAGGAACTTTTTCAGCAGCACGGAGAGGTCTCTTCAGCGCAGGTAATCATTGATCGATACTCTATGCGCTCACGTGGTTTCGGATTCGTGGAAATGCCGAACGGTTCAGAAGCAGAAGCCGCCATTGGCGCGCTGAACGGCCAGGAACACCAGGGCCGTCAGTTGACGGTGAACGAGGCACGCGATCGCCGCGAAGGCGGCGGTGGTGGGGGTAGCGGTGGAGGCGGCGGCGGGCGTCCCCGCTACTAGTTTTTTCCGCTATTTGCCCTAACTCTCCCCAAGGGGAGAGCGTATTCTTCAGAGCTTCTTGCTCCGACTTTCTTGCCCGCAGCAATGATGACTGCGCGCGTAGGTGCGCGTCGTCGTTACCGGGTTCTTCCGCGTGAGTAGCGGTTTCGGCCGTCCGTGCCGTCGATCGAGTATTCGGTCAGGTCAACGATGCGGGCTTCGGGTTCCTTGCCCCGTTCAACGTCCAGCAGTACCACGTGGCCGAGGCGAGCCTCACGGTTGTGGGGGTAGGTAGCGCTGCCGCCGTTGATGATAAGCATTCCGTCTTCTTTGCGGATGAACTCGAAATGGCTGTCGCCGCAGATGACGATGTCCGGCAACACCCCCAGATAGGTTTTGACCAGATCAGTCGCTGTGCGCGAGCCCCAGCCATCAATGATGTGGACGAGGCCGAGCTTGTAGCCCTCGATTTCCATGAACCACTTGGGGCGGATGCGCTCATCGACGTCGCTTAGGCCGTAATCATGGTTGCCTTCGGCAGCGTACGTCGGGGCGATGCGCTCCAGCCAGTCCACGACGCCGGTCGTAATGAGGTCTCCGGCATGGAGGATAAGATCGACATCCTTGAAGACAATCTCAACCTCCGGCCAGAGCTCCGGAATTGAACTTGGAATGTGGGTGTCTGAGATGATGCCTATGCGTGTAGCCATAAGAGTGAAGGATTATTCTCCAAGGTTTTCGTTTTGGGTCGAGCGGCGAATCTGCGCCTTGATGCTGTCCAGCGGCACCGTGGGTGTGGGGTCGATTCCATTCACCAGCGCCAAGTAGTAGCTAACGTAGTCGCCCAGCAATACCGCCTCCAGGAGACGCGCGAGTGGAGTCTCGCCGCTCAGGGCCGGCCAGTAGACGGGCACGCCGAGGTCTCCGAGGATTCGCCTGGAAATCGCATAGCGGTCATGGAGGCCGTTCGACGCAGTTGACGGCGGTCCAAGCAGGACGATGGCGAGGTTGTCACTGAGATTGGTCTGCTCAAAGCCGACGATGGCATTGTGATGCATCTCCGGCAACTCTTCAGTCCATGCGGGTGTCTTGGCGTTCTCATTCAACTGCGTCTTCCAGCGGCGCGCGGCGGAAGCAAGGCCGCGTGCGCTGACGATGACGGGAATCCGGCCAGAAAGCGCGCGCGCCAAGTCTTTGGCGGGATTGACCCGGCCATTCTCGGTTTGGTTGCAACTGGCGTCAAAGTCCGGCTGCCGCGATTCGAGTTCGGTGACGGCATCGATCAATGCGCGCTCCGTGTTAGGTGGAGCGATGCCAAGGTCGACAAAGATCCTCAGCATTGCGCCGAGCGCATACGGGAGATAGGTGCGTGGGGGACCGCCATTCTCCGGCAACATGGCGATTGGGATGCCCATGTCCCGGGCGGTCTCTCCAAGCTGTCCGCCGCCGGTCATCACGATGAGCTTTGCCCCGCGCAGACGCGAGGCCTCCACTCCGGAAAGCGCCTCTTCGGTACGACCGGAGTGACTCATGACGACCACGAGGCTGTCAGGGCCGACGGATGGGTGGGCGCCGTAGTCTCTAAAGACGCTGATCTGCGCCCCAGCCGTCCCCGGCTCGCGAAGGGAGTCCACAGCCTCGGCGGCAATGTCTCCTGCGATGGCGGAGCCACCCATGCCCTGAACGACGACGTGGCGAACGGCACGGTATTCGTCTGGCAGCGCGAGAGCTGCAACGCCGTTCCAACCCTGCAAGACACGCAGTGGGAATGCCGCTATGTGTCCGCCCATCCCCGAGGGATCGCCTCTGCTCTCAGCAGATAAGTCGTCCAGGTCGATTGAGGCTACCTGTATCAAAGTTGGTTCTTTTCGCGATTCATGTTTGTATGCCGGGGCAGGATTGCGTGAGAAGCCGCGGCAATGTGTGACTGCCTCTAATAGTACAGGATGCCGTCGGGCGGCGCGTGTATCTGCCCGCTACAGCGTTTCACCGGGGAATTCGGTGGTGGCAGGACGTCCCATCAGGGACTCTATCGCCTCGCGCGGATTCAGCCCCTCATGGAGGACGCGGTGAGTCTCCAACGTGATGGGCGTCTCTACGTTGAGGCGTTCGGCAAGGCGGATCGCGGCAGGGGTGGTGTTGTAGCCTTCACAGACCTCGTTCAGGTCTTCAATGATTTGCGCGATGTTTCGTCCTCGCCCCAGCTCCTCACCCACGTACCGATTACGAGAGAGGCGGCTGTAGCACGTAGCCACGAGGTCGCCTACACCGGCAAGTCCACTGAACGTCAGGGGCTGAGCGCCCGCTGCGATGCCAAGCCGTGTAATCTCCGCGATGGCGCGCGCGATGAATGCGGCTTTGGCGTTGTCCCCAAATCCCATGCCGTCAATCATTCCAGCCCCGATGGCGACGATGTTCTTCAGTGACCCGCCAAGTTCGACTCCGGCAACGTCTGTGCTTGCGTAGACGCGGAAAACCTTTGACGTCAGCGCCGCCTGCGCACGCTCCGCCATCTCTTCTGTGGCAGACGCGACAACCGCAGAGGACGGGCGCCCGTCGGCGACTTCATGGGAGAGGTTGGGTCCGGAGATGACACAGTATTGGCGCAGGGCGTCTTGCCCCATCTCCTGGGCAAAGACTTCACTCATACGTGAGCCATCACTGCGGTCGAGACCTTTGGTGGCGCTGACGATGGGAACATCGCGTGAGGGGTTGCCTTCCCTAAGGCGCTGCAGGTTCTGGTGGAATGTGGGGGACGGCACGCAGACGATGATCAGGTCAGCATCTGAAACGGCCTGAGACATGTACGGAGTGACGTGCAGGTTATCGGGAAAGGGAAAGCCGGGGAGGCGTTCGACGTTCTCGCCGGCCTCATTCATACGGCGGGCGGTTTCTTCAGTACGGGACCACAGGAGTGTATCTGCACCCTCACGCGCAAGCAGGAGTGCAAGGGTCGTGCCCCAACTGGTGGTGCCAATGACCGCCGCCTTGCGTGTCTGCCCGCTCACACGAGACCTCCTGCCGGAAGCATTCGCTTTATTGTCCCATATGGAGCTAGGGGAGTGAGTAGGAGGTTAGCCTGCGGTGTATTGGTCGATGACCTCGATGTTGGCCCGGACGACGCCGTTTTCATACACAATAAGCCCGAGGTTGCGTAGGGCATTGATGTCACGGGAGAAGGTTCTGTTGCCAACGCGGCGATAGAGGCCGGCAAGAGCGTGCCTGCCTGAGCGAATGTCGGCCGCGGTGACCTGCTCCGCCCTGAGCATACGTATAAAGTTCAATTGTCGGCGACCCGTTGGGCGGCCCAGCCCGCCGCCCTTAGTGATCTGTTCACCTGCATAGTCGTGGAACGCGATCATCCGTGTCTCGTCAATGACCTTGTGATGCACCCATTCAAGTTCCTGTTCAAGCCCCGTGAGGGCGAACCGCACGAACGGCGTCACGTCCGGATCCGAGTGGAACCGCACGGCAGTCAGGGCATCGATGTATGCCTGCCGATCCTGGTAGTAGAAGTTGGCAAGTGAGTAGAACCCGCGCACATTGATTCCTGCCCGGTAAAGCAGGAAGCTCTCCACGCCGCGGGAAAGGCGGCCGTTTCCGTCGCCAAAAGGATGGATGCTGACCAACAGGAAATGGGCGACGATGGCGCGGACGATTGGATTCATCCGCGCACCCGAACCCTCGTTGAGCCACATTATGAACTGCGTCATGAGTTTGGGGACGTCCTCCGCAGGCGGCGCAACATAGTCGCCAGCGGTTACTGTGTGGGTCCTGTATCGGCCCGGAGTGTTGTTTCGATAATCAATGCCGGATGTCAGAATGGTATGGAACTCCCTCAGCCGCTGCTCTGTCAGTGCAGCCTGAGGATTCGCAGTCAGCAGTTGTTCGACTCGCAGGAACAACTCATTGGCATTCACAACCTCCTGCTCTTCTCGCTGGCGGCTTGGGGGCAGCATCATGTCCTCTCCGGACAGCACTGCATCGACCTCCTGTTCGGTGAGAGTGACCCCCTCAATGCCCGTCGTGCCCGCCACGGCCCGCACGATGTTCATGCTATGCAGTCGATCCTGCGTCTGCGGCGTCAGTGGCACGCCGCGAATCGTGCTGGCAGTAGCGCGTATGACTGCCAGTTTCTCTATGAGATCTGTATCGTTCTGAACCCGCAGATCGAAATTGATGGGCCATGATGGCATCGTCGGTGCCTCTAGTGTGACATTGTCCAGGACAATGTCACATCATCCTCTTTAGTTTTTTCGCGTCATAGACTGCTTTATCGCTGTTCTATTGTGGACAAGGGAATGGCCACTGTCAACACAAAAGTCACGCCCTCTCTGCGGGAGCGCAAGGCTAGGCAGTCGGCTCAGCCGGTCGGCCGAATCGGCGTTCGGTGCCATGGATCAGGCGCTGGATGTTGTCTCGGTGGGCGTAGATGATGATCGCGCCGCCCACAACGGCTAACGGTCCGACGATGAAGGGGACGGCGTCCAATAACGGTGGCGCCAAGCCCATTACGGCGAACGCCACCATGATGCCGACGCAGGTCAGGGTGCCGAGCAGGGAGCCGAGCGAGACGTATCGTGTGAGGGCGATGATCAGGATGCCGACGATCGTGCCGATAATTGCGGCGGGCCAGACGAGGGCAAGCGCCGCACCGCCTGCCGGTATAACGCCTCTGCCGCCGCCGAACCCAATGAAGACCGATCGGCTGTGACCCACAACAACGGCCACGGCGCCGGCAACCTCGCCGGGCGTGTCCGCAATGATTCCGCTGGCAATCACCGCTACAGAACCTTTGAAGAGGTCGAGCAGGACGACGGGGACAGCGGCTTTCCACCCGAGCGTTCGCAGGACATTGGTTGCGCCTGTACGACCGCTCCCGGACTCTCGCACGTCAACGCTTCCAAACACTTTGCCCACGAGCAGGCCAATCGGCACTGCGCCAAGCAGGTAGCTGCCGAGGGCAGCGGTGAGCGTGAGAGCGATGCCGGCGAGGGTGATCTCGTCAAGGAAATCCATTAGTCTGGCTCCCCCTCATCGCGACTGCGTCCGCGGAACACCAGGCGGATCGAGGTGCCCTCAAATCCGAACCGTTTTCGCAGCGCATTTTCAAGGTAGCGGCGGTAGGAGAAATGAATCAGGGTCGGGTCATTGCAGAAAAAGACGAATGTGGGCGGGTTAACCTCCGCCTGAGTTGCGTAGTAGATCTGCAGTCGTCTGCGCCCGGAGGAGGGGGGCGGGTGGGCGGCGAGCGCATCAAGGAGGGCGCGGTTCAGTTGGGCTGTCGTGACACGCGTCATCCGCTCCATCTGGATGCGGGCGACAGCGTCAAGGACGGCACGCACGCCGCGACCACGCAGGGCAGATGTGAAAATGATCGGCATGGACGGGAAGAATCTCAGGCGGGCCCGCACCAATTGCTCTACCTCTGCCCGATCGATTTCATCCTCTTGGGCAAGGTCCCACTTGTTTATGACCAGCGCGAGGCCCTTGTACGCCTGCTGGACGAAGCCGGCAACGTGGAGGTCCTGCGCGGTCAGATATTCCGTGGCGTCGACGACGAGGACGGCGACATCCGCGCGTTCGATGGCCTGCATGGCGCGGGCGACGCTGAATTTCTCGACGCCGCGCTCGATGTGCCCACGTCGGCGGATACCGGCCGTGTCAATCAACAGATACTCGCGGTTCTCGTATTTGAATAGGGTATCGAGGGCATCTCTCGTGGTGCCCGGCTCGTCCTGTACCATTGCCCGCTCCTGGCCAAGGATGGCATTCACAAGCGAGGATTTGCCGACGTTGGGTCGGCCAACAATGGCGACTGGTATCGAGCCCTGCGGCGCGGGGGGCGGGGCCTCCACGTCCGGCAGGGCGGCCATGATGCCGTCCCACATCTCATTCAGGCCGCGCCCATGGTGGGCGCTAACGATGATTGGTTCGCCAATCCCGAGTTCGTAGAACTCCGCCGCGAGCCGCTCTCGCTGAAGATTGTCCGCCTTGTTCGCAATGAGCACCACGGGCTTGGAGACGCGGCGGAGGAGGTCGGCGACTTCCTCATCGGCGGGCAGTAGGCCCGCGTCTACATCAACGACGAAAAGCAGCACGTCCGCCTCGCTGAGCGCCACGGCGACCTGATCCCGGATCGCCCCGGTCATGCCTTGCTCTTCACCGAGGATGAGTCCACCGGTATCGATGAGGGCAAGGGTACGGTCGTCGCGAGTGACGTAAGCAGTGACGCGATCTCGCGTGGTGCCCGGTTCATCGGCAACGATGGCGATTCGCTCGGCAACCATCCGGTTGAAGAGGGACGACTTGCCGACATTGGGGCGACCAACGATGGCGACCGTCGGCAGGCCGCGCGGTACTCCGGTGCGTGTTTCAACGAGGGCAGTCATGGCAGTTCCTATGAGGCAGAGGGGATTGCGCCGAGCAGCATGGCGATGAGCGCAGCCTGCGCGTGCATGCGGTTCTCGGCCTGGTTGAAGACTATCGACTGCGGGTGCGTGAGCATGCCTTCAGAAATCTCCTCGCCCTCATGCGCGGGCAAATCATGCATGAATACCGCTTTGGGGTCGGCGAGTTCCATGAGGTTCGGGGAAACCTGGTAACCCCGGAAATCACGGGCGCGCTGTTCGCGTTCCGCCTCCTGACCCATGCTGGCCCACACGTCCGTGTAGATAACATTCGCGCCGTCAACAGCGTCTTCCGGTTTCAGCAGCAGCTGCGGGGCGTGACCTGTTTGTCCGGCGAGCCGGGTCGCTTGTGCCACGATGTCGCCCGGCAGCTCATACCCGGCGGGCGACGCGATACGGAACTTCGCGCCGACGAGGGCGCAGCCAAGGGCGAGGCTGGCAGCGACGTTGTTGCCGTCGCCGATAAACGCAATCGTCAGGCCTTCCAGCGTTCCAAAGTGTTCCCGGATTGCCTGAAGGTCGGCGAGTATCTGGCATGGATGCTCGATCTCCGAGAGAGCGTTGATGACAGGCACGTCGGCGGCATTTGCCAGTTCAACCAACGTGTTGTGTGAGTTCACACGGGCTGCGATCACGTCCGCGTAACGGCTGAGTACCCGCGCGACATCTTCCGGCGACTCACGCCCGCCGAGGCCAACTTCCTGGGGCAGCATGCTGAGGCTGTGGCCGCCCATCTTCCGCATCCCGAGCTCAAAGCTGACACGTGTGCGCAGGGACGGCTTTTCGAGCAGCAGGACAAGGCTGCGGCCCGCCACGTCCGGTCGTAGTTCTCCCGATCGGATGGCGCTGGCGGCATCCAAAACGGCGTGAACCTCCTCGGAAGTGAGGTCGGCTATGGACAGGAAATGGCGGCAGGTTGTCGTTGCCTCGGTTGTTGTCATCGTTTGTTAATTCTACCCCTCAACTACCAGAGTGCTACGTGCGTCACCTAACGCGGCGCGTGCATGGGGCGTTCAGTGTTCGTATGCTGGAATCCGAGATGCCACACAAGTACACAGGAATCAGGTAATTCTATGCACAAGCAAAGCCTTCTTTCCGCTCGAATTCTGTCGTTGATTGCGCTAGCGGCGTTGATGCTGACTCTGCTGGTCGCGGCGTGTAGCACCGGCAGTGAATCAGATGACGGCGACGGCGAGACAGTCGAGAGTCCGACGGCAACAGCCACAGCGACTGCCGTCCCAACAGTCTCTGCGCCAGGCGCTACGCCGGCGAGTGAGGATGATGCATCTACCCCGGAGGGTGGGGGTTCGGTGGATGTCGAGACGCCGTCGGGAGGGCTTTCGGCAACACTGCAAGAGGGGTCCATGGCCCGCTATCTGATTCGGGAGGAACTCGCGAGCGTTGAACTGCCGTTTGACGCCATAGGCGAGACGTCTGAGGTGTCCGGCGCATTCACGTTCTCGGCGGACGGAGAGATTGTGGCGGAGAGTTCACGCATCGTGCTGAATGCGGCGAGCCTGCGCAGCGACGAGGAGAATCGAGACCGTTATCTGCAGCGCAATGCCATCCAGACGGCGACCTATCCGGAGATTGTGTTTGTCGCCACGAGTATCGACGGGCTTGAATGGCCGATGCCGTCGTCCGGCGATGCCGAGTTCACGATCTATGGTGATTTGACTGTGCGTGAAGTGACGCGGCCGGTGGCGTGGCAGGCAGTCGTCACCTTCGACGGCGCCAGCGTGACGGGCACTGCAAGGACGAATTTCACGTTTGGGGAGTTCGAGATGGAGGTGCCGGACCTTTTCTTCATCATCAGCCTTGAGGACAACATCCGCCTGGAACTGGACTTCGTGGCGGGGTGGTAGGTAGCTAAACACTCCCAGCACTCTCGCTTCCCTATCAGCACCCCCTACAATCTATAGCGCAGGGGGTGTTGTCTCGATGGCGTTGGAGTTAATCAGAACGATTGAGGGTTTTCGGCGGGCACGGGAGGCTGCGCGCTCGGCGGGGTCGCTTGGGTTTGTACCGACGATGGGTTTTCTGCACGAGGGCCATATTTCACTTGTGAGGATGGCGCGGGCGGAGAATGCTGTCGTTGCGGCGTCCATCTTCGTGAATCCTGCTCAATTCGGACCCAATGAGGACCTGGCCGCCTACCCGCGAGACCTTGATCGAGACATGGCGATGTTGGAGGAGGCGGGGTGCGACCTGCTCTTCCACCCCTCGCCGGAGGAGATGTACCCGCCGCCGGAGCAGGATGTCTATGTTGTGCCGGGTGAAATAGCCTCTCGCCTTGAAGGGGCCGCCCGCCCGGGCCATTTCAGGGGCGTCGCGACAGTTGTAACAAAGTTGTTTAACATCGTGCAGCCGGACCGCTCCTACCTCGGGCAGAAGGATGGCCAGCAGGTCGCCGTCGTGCGCCGCATGATGCGCGATCTCAACGTGCCCGGAGAACTGGTTGTGGGGCCGACGGTGCGGGAGCCGGACGGCCTCGCGATGTCGAGCCGCAACACGTACCTCAGCGCGGAGGAGCGCAAGGCCGCCGCGGTGGTGTACCAGGCGTTGTGCGCGGCGAGAGACCTGTACCACTCCGGCGAAACGCGTGCAAATGCCCTGCGGGACGTGATTCGCTCAACGCTGGAATCGGAGCCTCTCGTCGCGTCTATTGACTACGTGTCCGTTGCGGATCCGCTGACGCTAACAGAGGCCGAGGGCGACGTGGCTGAGGGCACGATGGCCTCCACCGCCGTCCACATCGGCAAGACTCGATTGCTGGACAACGTAATCCTCACACGATCCGCAGGCGGCGGCGCATGAGGGCGCCAATGGACTGGGATGACCTCCATCGTGAGGCGGCGGCGCTGCGAGACGAACGGTCGAGGACAGCGTCCAGCCTGGCGACTAGCGGCGCGCAACTGCTGCACCGCGCTCTCTCAGAGATGTATATCGGGGAGCCAGAGCCACTGCGTGAGATTGCGTTCACCATTGCCGAGGCACGGCCGGAGGTGGTGGCGATACGCAACGTGGGGGTGTCTGCCTACCGCACAGCGCGGGAGGCGCGCTCCGGTGACCGCATGGCGGCGGCGGCGCGGAGCGTTGCGCGGTTGGCGCGGTTGCTGGGGGACACACCCGCGTCGCTCGGAAAGCGTGGACAGCCACTACTGCCGGAGAACGCAACTGTTGTGACGATGGGCCGTTCAGAAAGCGTCCGCGCAGCCATTGCGCTGGCGGGAGACCACATTGCTGAGACGCGCCACTTCATGTCAGTTTCGGCGGACGGCCGGACGGTTCTTGATGGCGCAGACATTGTGCTATTGGGCTGCTCCGCGTTCCTAGCGGACGGCTCGATGGCGGCGGACCCGGGAACGCTGACGCTGGTGGAGGCCGCGGCGCACCGCGATCCTATCGTGCCCGTCCATTTCTTCGCAGACACACTCAAGCTGGCGCCGTGGCTGCCCATGCGCAGCAATGGCCAAGCCCCTCTCGAGCTGGACATCATCCCGCCCGAGTACGTCGACCACGTGATCACGGAGGACGGAATCCGACGCCCGTTACAGCTGTTGCAGGCGGCAGCGGATCTGGCGGGATGGTGGCGGATGCTGGAGACGCCGGAGGGGTGAGGGGGCTCACCCGTCTGCGGGTAGGCATTCTCCAAGGCGAGCCTCGAAGGAGGCCATGGCCGTTTGCTGCTGTGGTGTCCAGGTCTCCCGGCTAGCAAACATCCTTGGACCCACTTCTTCCCGGTATAACCATGGAAAATCCTCACGTAACAAAGGGCTCAGGCATTGCGTTACCTCATCGGCTTTGGACGCCGACAGAGCGCTAAGAATCCAGGTTACGTGAAGTTGTTCGGCAGACAAACATCCAAATGTAGCGGCAAATTCGAACATGGAATGCGCGCCCGATCGCTCTTCCTCAGAGTTGAGATTTTCCCGGATGTCTTCGGCATCACTATAGACTTGGTGGACGCAATTCAACTGCGCCTCGGGCAATTCCTCGAAGTCGAATCTTGCCGAAAATCGCTGAATCCTGAATTCTATCAGCCGCTCCCGAGTAAAGCAGTCGAACGCCGGATGCTCCGGTCTCCCTAGATCGATCCTGTTCACCGCTCCGAATATGGAGATTTGTGGATCCCTTGCCACATGGCGCAAGCAGGCTCGTTCATCTGTGGTGATGGGGCCACCAAAACTTAATTCGAACAGGCTGATTTCGCCTTCGAGGTCTTCTGACTCATTGAGGCACGTAAATGCCGTTGTGGAAGAGGCTACAAGAGCACGATACCGATATCCTGGATGTGAATCCTGGTTCTGCCGGACCTTTTCGCGAACACACGCAGCCGTTTCAGGCGAGAGACTTCCGTAATACTCTTCAAGGGTTCCCAGAAGGATCTCCGCATCTCTCTCGGGCGTTATGCAGGGTTCCCAGAATTCGATCCAGACTTCAATAAGACTCGCAAGTGCTTCCTGATTGGACTCTTCGTTCGCTTCGATGAAATCGGAATCTCCCAGTCGAGTCAGAAAGCAGTTTAATTCTGCCTGCGTTATCAGCTGAGCGATGGCACGCTCTTCGTTGGAGAGGCCGGCCAGCAGTCTCTCAAGACCTTCTTCTCCAAGAGGTTCATCTATTGCCCCAAGCGTGGAGCTAGAGGCACCGTCTTCTGGCAGCTCGTTACGATCTTCTTCAATAAGGGGCTGAATTCCTACCGTCGGTCTGGGCTCGGGAGTGCCGCGCGTGGAAGAGTCAGGTCTATCATCCTCACATGCGGCCCCGAGTAGGAGCAGAAAGAGAGCCACGAATAAACTGAAACGTTTCCAAGCGCCCGTGATCTGCAATTCGAACTCTTTGTGCAATCGTGCTAGTTCGGGAGCATTCTATCCTACGATTGCTATTTCGCTGTGGGTTCGTAGGCCTGCATGGGAGTGTGGCGAGCTACTTCTGATTTTGGGGTGTGAAGCACCTCAGAGCGTCAGGCGGGAGTAGAGTTGAGGTAGGCGCTTGGGGAGGAGTTCAATGTCCGCGAGGACTTCATATGGAAGGTCGCCGCACATCTCTTTCATGTAGTCGTGGCCGGCGCGGTCAACGGTGAGCAGGAACGGGATGATGCCCTTGGCCTTGGCCTGCACAAGCGCATCGTGCGTATCGTGGACGGCGTATTCCTTTTCAGCGCCTTCGCGGCTGTACCCACGATCTTGCGGTCGGCCATCCGAGATCAGGAACAGCACCTTGGTCTTGGCGCTGACGTCGTCCAACTTGGCGGTCGCGTGGCGAATGGCGGGGCCCATGCGTGTTGCATGCAGCGGCGTAATGCCGTCGATGCGCTTTGCGACACGGTCTGAGAACTGCTCCTCCAGGCCCTTGACGCTATAGAACTCGACGTTTTCGCGGCCATAGCCGGAGAAGCCGTAGATGCCGTACTGATCGCCGATGGTCTCAAGCGCGCGAATCAAGAGGACGGTCGATTCCTTTTCGAGGTCGATGATGCGGAGATACGAGCGCTTCTGCTGTTCGCGGCGGGACCGCAGCCAGAACAGGTACTGGCGAGGATCGTCCGGAATGTCCTCATCATCGTCGTCAAAGTCAGAGCGTTCTTCGATGGCCTCGGCGGTGGATGCGCTCATGTCCAGCAGGAAGATGACGGCGACATCCCGCTCAGTCTTGTTGCGGCGCCAGTAGACCTTGTCGTCCGGCGTTGCGCCGGCCTTTCGTTGCACGACTGCTTCGATGACGGCGTCGAGGTCGAACTCCTCGCCGTCAGTCAGGCGCTTCTCCTTGCGGTAGGTCTCCGGCACCATCATCTCGAATTGCCGCCGCACCTCATTGATGAGGCCGGCGTGCCGTTCGATGGTCTGCTCATAGAATTCGGCGGAGCCTTCGGCCATGGTGGACTCGCGAACACGGCACCATGCGGGCTTGTAATCGAGGGCGACGAAATCCCATTCGTCGTACAGGGCGGTACGTTCCTCTTCAGGCAGCGATTCTTCGCTATCTTCGCCGTCGCCACCGCCGCTTCCGACTTCACCCATCTGGTCATTGAACTCGGCGTCCGGGCCTTCGATGGCCTCACTCATGAGGCTTGAGATAAACAGGCCGCTGGGATCGTCTATGTCGCCCTCAACGACGCTGGAGAGGTCAATTTCCGCGCTCTTTTCGAGAAGCTGACGAACCATCTCTTCGGTGAGGGGCGGCGCTTGCACGCTGTCCTCAGCGCGCTGCTGTCCCTTGCGGAGGTTGGCGATTGTCTGCACGAGTTCCGGTTTGAAATCGCCGCGGTAGTCAACGTCTTCCGGCGACTGGTACGGCACATCCTGTTCCGTGCCTGAGCCGGGAACGAAATCCTCGCCGCCCATCTGGGCGCTGTCCGCTTCCTGCAGGCCTTGCGCGGCTTCTCCGCCAAGCTCATCGAGTTCCATCTCGTCCCAGTCGAGGTCGGGTTGCGGCATAGTGTTCGGCACATTGATGAGGAGGCGATAGAGAATGACGGTCGCTTCTGCCGAGTCCTCCACGGTTGCCTCGTCATGGCGCAGGCGAGCCAGGATGACGGCCATGCGCTCAACAACGTCGCGCAAGCTCTGCGGGACGGGGATCTTCTTGTCGCCCTCCAGCAGGGTCATGCGGATGAACAGCTCAATGAGGGCCATGCGGAGTGGGAGCTGCTGGGGGGCCGGGCGGCCAATCACGGCTGCGGCTTGCACCATGCTGTATGCACGGCGCAGTCCGCGGTAATGCTGCCTGACGAGGTGATCGACTCGTGCGTCCTCTAGAGCGCCGAACAAATCGGACGCGAGGTGGCGCTCCGGGAACAAATCAAAGAATCGCTCAAAGTCCGAGAGGACGGCGGTGACGACGCCGGTCATTTCAGGGTTGGCTGCCGCAGTGACGCGCTCGCGAGGCGTTTGGTTCTCGCTTTGCGCGGCGACCTGCTCCGCGATGGCGGGACGGGTGAGGGGGAAGATATTACCCGCGCGGTTGAAACTGAAAATGAAGCTGTCGAACTCAAGATGCCCGGTTTGGTGGGTGCACAGGACCTTGAACCAGCCGAAGTTGTCGTCCTTGGTCTCAAAGAGCGCAATCTCCGGCGGGAGGAAGACATTGGTGCCGTCCGTGGATGCGCGATCTTCCGTTGCCCAGCCTATGCTGCGATTAGCGAGTTCCGGTGTGGGGCGCAACTGCATGTCGCCGCCGGTGAGGCCGCGCGCATACATCTGCAGGATGGGCGCGACATCATCAAGGCTGACAGTCGCCGAAAGCTCCTGGAGGAGGGCCTCACCACGCGCGGATTCCAGCTTGAAGAAGGCGATGCCGGCGGCCTCGTTGCGCTCCAGCATCGTGACGCCCTCTGAAAACCAGCGGTTGAGGTTCTCGTCATCGATGCGGTCAAGGACCTGTGGGGCGGCGCGCAGAAACTCGACACCGGCCTCCTCGGATAGCCCGCACAGCACCTCAAAGTCGTCCAGAACCTGCCTGTGCATGAAGATAGGGAGATCGCTGATGGCGCGGGAGCCCTCGGCAAGGAAGGCGAGGTAGCGCTTGCCGCCATCGGCGGCAAGGTTAATGGCAAAAGTCAGGAATCGCTGTCGCTCGGGCCGGGCGATGCGCGGGAGGGCGACTGCAGCGGCGCGCTGAGTTTCCTTGGCGTACTTCCAATTGCGGTTGGCGGTTGCGTCAAGCAGTTCCAGGTATGTATCAATGGTCTCGTCGTCCACATATGGGAGAGAGTCCGGCGCCATCGTCAGGCACTCTTCGGCGAGTTCGCTGGAGTGCTGCGCCACGCGGTCAAGGAAGGTTGCAAAGGCAGCGAGATCGCTCAGCCTGACATGATCCAAAAGGGCGGGGCTGACCTCAAAGAACCGGGCAGCCAACGCGCCGGATTTCCACGTTCCGTGGAAGAGCGTTTCAGCGGCTGAGATCCACGCGGGCAGGCGTCCAACATCGCGGCGGTCAAGGAAGCCGGCGCTGGCGCGGAAGTAGGATGAGGCGAGGGAAGCGGAGTGGGCGGACAAGGATCGACCGCTTTCGTACCACGCGCTTGCGTCCTGCGGCCTCTCAAGCGCGTCCAGAACGGCCGGAGAGGAGCGGACGTATTCTGCGGCGGCCTCCCATGCGCGGAATGAGGATCCGGCGATGCCAAGCGCCGCCAACAGCCACTGGTGGTACAGGTCGTCGTTGCCGAGGCGATGCTCCACGTGGGCGGTCGCACCGTTATAGGCCTGCCCAACTGCAGCGGGCAGCGCGAAAACCTGGGCAATCAGTTCATCACGCGTTAGTGATGAGCTGTCTGTTCCGCCTTGTTCCGATGTCATTCGCTCTTGGGTCTGTCCCGACGGGGCAGCCGCGGACGCGCGGCGCGGCCATCGTGCTATTCAAAGATGCTTGTCGTAATCTCCCGAATGCTGCGTTGAACGGAGGCGTCATCAGTGAGCGCGTCCGAGATGGCCACATCGCATGCGCGGCGCGGCGCGACGCCTCGACTAATCAACTTGCCGGCATAAATGAGTAGGCGCGTTGACACACCCTCCTGCAGGCCATGCTCTTTGAGGTTGCGTACCTTTTCCCCAAGGCGAGCGAGCAGGTCGGCGGAGTCTTCATCGACACCGCTCTCCTCCTGCACAATCTTCGCCTCGGCCTCGCGCGGGGGATAGTCGAACTCCATTGCGACGAAACGCTGGCGGGTGGACTGCTTGATGTCCTTGAGGGCGCTCTGGTATCCGGGGTTGTAGGAGATGACCAACAGGAAACCGTCCGCGGCCTCCAGGATCTGCCCGCGCTTCTCAACGGGGAGGAGGCGGCGATGGTCCGTCAGCGGGTGGATGAGAACCGTGGTGTCCTTGCGGGCCTCAACGACCTCATCGAGATAGCAGATTGCGCCGGTCTTGACGGCGCGGGTCAGCGGGCCGTCCACCCACTTGGTCTCGTCACCCTCGAGCAGAAACCGGCCAACCAGATCGCTGGCGGTCAAATCCTCATGGGCGGCGATTGTCACGAGCGCCTTGCCGTGGGAGTCCTCTTTGCCGTCCGACCTGACGGTTGTGATGGGGCGTCCAAGACGCCATGCCATGTATTCAACGAATCGCGTCTTGCCACAGCCGGTTGGGCCTTTGAGAATGACGGGGATCTTCTCCTCGTAGGCGGCGGTGAATACCTCGACCTCATCCCTGATAGGCAGGTAGTAGGGTTCACTATCAATCGTGTATTCCTCGATCTCGTACTCGGAGTACGACATCACCGTGGCGTCTTTGAGTGCTGTCTGTTCGGTCATTCCAATCCCTTTGAGTGGTTTCGATCCGTATAGGTGGGCAGTCTACAGGAACGGGCGGATGCGGGCGTGCCAGAGCTCGCCGACGCGGACGCGCAGTTCCTCGATTGTGCCGGTATTCTGCAGGAGGACATCGGCGTAGTCTTCGCGCTCCGCGTTGGAGAGCTGTGCGTTAATCCGCTGTCGAGCCTGCTCTTCTGTCAGTCCGTTGCGGGACTGCAAACGCGAGATCATTTCTTCCTCACTCGATTGCGCGACCCACAACTCATCGCAAAGATCCGTCCAGCCGGCCTCGATCATGATGGCGGCCTCGAGGACAGCGATCTTCACACCGCTCTCACGCAAGTCCGTAATAGTCTTCTCGGCTAATGCGCGGATTCTCGGCCACGTGATCTCATTGAGGGCCTTGAGCTCCTCCGGATCAGCGAAGACGATTGCGCCTAGCTTACGGCGGTCAATCTCACGCGTGTCCGGGTTCATCAGGTCGTCTCCCCACCGGGCCAGGATATCCTTCCACGCGTCGGTGTCCGGCAGATAGGCCTGGTGTCCCAACTCGTCGCCGCTGATGACGGTGGCTTCGTACTCATCACGGAGTACCTCGCTCACGAGGCTCTTGCCGCTTGCTATTCCCCCCGTCAGTCCAATGACCTGCATTGCACACCCCCCTCGTCGACCCGGTCATGCCGGGGCTCCCTGTGCGCACAGTGGCGCGGGACGCGTCCGCGCCCGAATTAGTAGTATACGGCACGACTGATGCCCCTCGCATAGGGGCAATTCCACTGACCCGCGCGCTGTTGAGGGATAATTAGGCATGGCACAGTCACGAGGAGAGGATACGTCCGACGCTCTGCGGGCGCTACCGAGCGTGGATCGGCTGGTTGGCAGCGAATCGCTGGGGGCGCTTGCCGATAGCGTCGGCACGGATGCGGTGACCCATGCGGCACGGCAAGCTATCGACGCCGCGCGCTCGGCAATCCTCGAGGGAACGGTGGATGCCGCGCCGGGCCTGGAATCGCTCGCGGAGCAGGTTGCGGAATCCATTGAGGACCTTCTGGGGCCGCGGCCGCGGCGTGTCATCAACGCGGCGGGCGTCATTATCCATACGAACCTGGGACGCGCGCCGCTTAGCCGCGCCGCCATCGAGGCGATGGGCAACGTGGCCCGGGGCTACTCCGATCTTGAATACAACCTGGTTGCCGGAGAACGCGGCTCCCGCCACGCGCACCCGGAGCGTTTGCTGCAATTCCTGACGGGCGCGGAGGCGGCAATCGTCGTGAACAACAATGCCTCCGCAGTCTTGCTTGCCCTGGCAGCCATTGCAGGTGGACACGAGGTGATTGTTTCACGCGGCGAGGCGGTGGAGATCGGCGGGCGCTTCAGGATACCGGACGTGCTGCGGCAAAGCGGCGCGACACTCGTTGAGGTTGGAACGACGAATCGTACGTACGCCGCCGACTACGCTGAAGCCATCACGGACAACACGGGCGCATTGCTCCGGGTACATCGCAGCAATTTCCTTGTTGTCGGTTTCACAAACACCCCGGACGCGGCGGAGATTGCGGAAATCGCGCACAGGCGGGGCGTACCGCTCCTCAACGATCTCGGCTCGGGCTGCATGCTGGACACCGCGCAGTTCGGCCTTGCGCCGGAGCCGACTGTGAGAGACACGCTGGAACGCGAGGGTTCGGACATTGCCCTGTTCTCCGGCGACAAGCTGTTGGGAGGGCCGCAGGCCGGCATCGCGTTGGGGCGCAAGAATCTGATAGACAAGATGAAGGCCCACCCGCTCGCCCGCGCCGTTCGGATCGACAAACTGGATCTTGCAGCTTTGACGGCGACGTTGCAGGCGTACGCCCGGGGCGCGGCGCTTGAGGAAGTTCCGGTGTGGCGCATGATCTCCGCAGACGTAGCAACACTCGACGAACGAGCCCTGCGTTGGCAAGAGGGCATCGGCGGAGACGGGCTGCGGGTGGTTGAGGCGGAGACGGCGGTGGGCGGCGGTAGCCTTCCCGGCGGGACGCTGCCGACGCGGGCGCTGGCCATTGAGCAATCCCGCGCCAACACGGATGCGCTTGCGGCACGGCTGCGCGTGTCAGACTCACATCCCGCAATCATCGGCCGCATCGAGGATGATCGCCTGTTGCTTGACTCCCGGACTGTGCTGCCAGAAGAGGATGACGAGCTCATCGCGGCGGTACGGGCGGCGCTGCAAGGCTAGAAGGGCATTTTCCCTATGTTTCGCGCCGGGTATGTGGCTATTGTTGGGCGGCCAAACGTTGGGAAGTCCACGCTGGTCAACACGCTGGTAGGGACGCAGCTGGCGGCGGTTAGTCCGAAGCCCCAGACATCGCGTTATCGCATCCTTGCCGTCCTGCACGGAGACGATTTCCAAGTTGGGCTGTTGGACACGCCAGGGCGGCCCGCTGAGCCGCGTGTGGACGCGTTGAGCCGCCGGATGCTGCGCGAAACGCGGCAGGCCTTGGATATTGCGAACCTGGCGGTGTTGGTGTCCGCCCCGCGCACGGCGGGAGACGTTGAAGAGACACTGCTCGACGAGATCAAGGCGCAGAACCTCCCGGCTATTGTGGCCATCAACAAGCTGGATACCGTGCGCAAGGGAAACCTGCTGCCCGTCATCGAGGACTACAACGAGCTGTATTCGGACTTTCGGGACATTGTGCCCGTCAGCGCGCGCACCGGCGACGGGCTGGACAGCCTCCTGGAGCGCATCATCGCCAACCTGCCGGAACAGGAGCCGCTCTTCGATCCGTCCACACTGACCGACCGTTCGGAGGCGTTCCTGATCTCCGAGCTGATACGGGAGGGTGTGTTCGCGGTGTATGGCGACGAGGTGCCCTACGCGACTGCTGTTGAGGTGGAGAAGCACGTGCCGCTGGACCCGGAACACGGCGATAAGGACTTCATCGAGGCGAGCGTTTACGTGGAGCGCGTCTCGCAGCGGGGGATCGTCGTTGGCAAAGGGGGTCAGGCACTGAAGGACGTGGGGGTGCGCGTGAGGCCTCTCATTGAGGAGTTGTTGGGTCGGCCTGTGATGTTGACGCTTTGGGCGCGCACGAGGCCGCGGTGGCGGCGTGACGACCGCTTTCTCAGGTCGCTTGAGGACTAGCCCGCCTCGCCCACTCCGTACAGGCGGTGCGCGGTGATGTATTTCACGATGTTGTCCGGCACGATCCCACGCAGGTCGTCCCCACTTTCAACCATTCTGCGGACTGACGACGAGCTGACATCCATGCGAGGAGCGTCTTCCAGAATGGTGACCTTTTCACGCAGGCCGGGGATGGCGTCGTAGGCCGCTGAGAGATCAGGGCGTCCTGTGCCGCCCACACGGGGCATGGCGATAAATCGGCACAGGGTCACAAGCTCCTGTGGTCGGTGCCAGCGCGGGAGATCCGCCACTGAGTCTTCGCCCAGGATGAAGAAGTACTCCGTGGCCGGCGGGGAATCCTCGCGAAGTTCCCGAAGTGTATCCACCGTGTACGTGGGGCCCGGGCGGGTGACTTCCATGTCAGAGACTTCGAATGCGGGGGCTGAGCCTACCAGCAGGTGAGTCATTGCGAGGCGGTGGGTTGCGGGCGCCACATCCTGCCCCTCCTTGAGCCATTGCTCACCGGCCGGTATGAATAGCACGGTGTCCAGGCCGGCGCGCTCCTTCGCCTCTCGCGCAATCATCAGGTGGCCGGCATGTGGAGGATCAAAGCTGCCGCCCAGGATGCCGACGCGCGTCATCGCCATATCACCTCGGTTTTGCCAACCAGAATCCAGTCGCCCGGCTCTGCGCCCGCTCGCTCCAGGGCATCGATTGCCCCGATGTGGCCAAGCTCTCGCCAGAACTGGGCAGCGACGGCCATGTCCGTGAGGTTGATGCCGTCCGCGAGCCGCTCAATCCGCGGGTGCTTGAGCCGCCATACTCCCTCCTCTTCGACTTCCACGACCGGCATGATGCGATCCGGCTCGGGCCGAAGAATGACCTCGGGCTCGACGACTTCAGGTGTTGGTGCTCTCTTTCGTGCTTCCCTTTCGGCCTCAGCACGGGTGTACGCGGCCCGCATGAGCTCCGTCACGCCCTCGCCGGTGACGGCAGACACCGCGAACACCTCTTGGACACCTTCCTCGGCGAATGACTCCCGGAGTTCCCGTAGCTGCTCCTGAACCTCGGGCATGTCAATCTTGTTGATTGCGACGATCTGCGGCTTCTCCTCAAGCCGGGCCTCGTGGAGAGCCAGTTCGTTGTTGATGCTGCGCCATGCGTCGAGCACGTCCAGCAGACTTCCGTCAATGATGTGAATGAGGACTGCGGTGCGCTCCACATGGCGCAAGAACTGATCACCAAGCCCTTTGCCCTCATGCGCCCCCTCGATGAGCCCGGGTATATCCGCGAGGACGAAACTGCTCCAGCCGATGTCCACAACACCGAGGTTCGGCTCCGTCGTCGTAAACGCATAGGAGGCAACACGGGGGTTCGCTCCGGATCCACTGGCCAGGAGACTGGACTTCCCTGCGTTGGGGAGCCCGACAAGCCCAACATCAGCAAGAAGCTTGAGATCCAGCTGGACGTCAACCTCTTCGCCGGCCTCGCCGCCTTCCGCCAGTCTCGGCGCACGATTCGTCGAACTCGTGAACCGCGAATTGCCGCGGCCGCCGTCGCCACCCTTTGCAACAACAACAGTCGCCCCATCTGACTCAAGGTCCACCGTGCCGGCGCCTTTCTCACCAGTCCACGTCACAATCGTCCCTGCCGGGACAAGCAAGACGAGATCGCTCCCATTCTTGCCAGTCTGCTTCCTACGGCGTCCCGACTCCCCATTCTTCGCAACATAGCGAAGGCTGCGGCCATAGTCCTGCAGCGTCATCAAATTCTCGTCCGCCTGAAACACAACGCTGCCGCCCTCGCCGCCATCACCACCATCAGGCCCGCCAAACGGAACGTATTTCTCCCGTCGGAAGGACACGGCGCCGCGGCCACCGTTTCCACCGCTAACGTGGATTCGTACTTGGTCAATCATTCTCTCAGGATATATGTATGTGAATCGTTATAACCGAGTTAATGCTGTGGGCACGGTGGAAAGCCAAGTGAGCTGAGCGGGGGAAGAGCGGTGGATTCCACGTGGAATCCGTGTGGAAAAGCGGTGGAAAGCCGTTGAGGAGAACGACGGGTTGGTGGAAAGAACAGGGCTATTGCCCGGCGAATGTGGAAGAAGCGATCTGGATGATAGCTTCAGCGTCAGCCCGGAGCTTTGCATCCGTGGATAGAGCGCGCTCCATGCGGCGAATGCTGTGCATGACGGTTGTGTGATCGCGGTTGCCAAACGACCTGCCGATGTGCGCCAGAGAGTGGTCCGTGTGGCGGCTGGCCAGGAATACGGCGAGGTGTCTCGTTTCGGCTGCAGGGCGCGCGCGGCTGCGGCCGGTGATGTCCGCCGGAGTCAACTGTCGATAGGCTGCGGTTGTGCGGATGATGGCCTCGATCGTCAGGGGAACAGGGTCCGGGTTCGCCGACGCAACGGAGAGAGCCTGCCGAGCAAGCTCAAGTGTGAGCGGCTCATCCAGCAGAGTGGCGTGGGCGATGACGCGGGTGAGCTCGCCCTCCAACTGGTTGATGCTGGAGAACTGCCGTGTCGCGAGGTAGGAGAGGACATCATCCGGTGTGTCGAGGTCATAGCGTGCTGCTTTGAAGGCCAGGATATTGAGACGGGTGCGCCTGTTTGGCGGCCTGACATCAACAGGCAGGCCGGCGCGTAACCGGGCGGCAAGGCGTGGGCTCCTGAAGTTCAAGGCATCCGGCGCCCTGTCCGCGGAGACGACGATCTGTTGACCCGCTCGCAGGAGCGCTCCGCACGTGTGCAGCAACGCCTCTTCGCTCTTGACCTTGCCGCAAATGAACTGAACATCGTCAATCATCAGGATGTCGGGAGAACGGTACCGCTCCCTGAACCCTGCCGTTGTCTTTCCTTGGACGGACGTGACGTAATCGTGGACAAATTGCTCGGATGTTGCGAGAAGCGTTGTGCGCCCCTGCCCCTGGGCCTCGTTGGCAATCGCGTGAAGCAGGTGGGTCTTGCCGAGGCCGGGTGCGCCGTACAGGACGAGTGGGTTATAGTCGCCACCGTGATCGTTGGCGACCTTCGTCGCGGCGGCGTAGGCGAGTTTGGAGTTGTCACCAACGACGAAGCGGTCGAAGGTGAGCTGTGGGTCCGGTCTCGCGCCGAGGACGAATGAGGAAATGCCACGGGATGGTTTCTCGACTGTAGGTTCCAGCGCGGCAGGCGGCTCGACCTCGGCCACGGAGCTGCGCATCGGTGTGTCGGATGCCACGTCAAGAACGACTGCCACGGGGCGCTTGAGGACGTCAGAGACAATTCGCTCCATGATGGGGAGCAGGGAGCCCTGGATCCAGTGCTGCGCATACTCGCTTGGCACGGAGACGGTAAGCTCATTGTGTGTGAGAGAAACGCCAGTAGTGCCAGCCAGCCACGTGTTATACGCGGCTGCGCTCATCTGCTTGCGAAGGCGGCCGAGGGCTTCCTCCCATATGTCGCGCACGGGCTGATCGGGCATTGAAATGCTGTCCTCCCCCAACGAGCGCGGCTGTGACTGTCCGAGTGACAACCCTCCGTGAGCGTGGAGGGCACGCCGTAGACGGGTAGTGTCCCGGGCGCGTCGAGCCGCAAGAACCTACGTTAACACCCGCTTAGCGGAGGGCGTCGATACGGTAGAAACGCAAATGGCCATGGTGCCCACGAGTGAGGCAATGAGGCTGGTGTCCGCGCCATTGCGGCAGGCTCCCAATACCTCAATAATTCGAGGGTGCCCGTACTGAGGAGCTAAGTTTTCGGCGGAAAAACATGGAGCAAAATTCGCGAATCATCTTTTGCGGCACCGCTGAGTTCGCCGTGCCGACGCTCGACGCGCTGATGAGGTCGGAAAATCGGCCCGTCGCCGTGCTGACACGCCCGGATCAGCCGGCAGGCCGTGGCCGCCGACTGCGGCAATCGCCCGTCAAGGAACGGGCCGTGCAGTACGGACTCGATGTCCTGGAGCCGCGAACGCTGCGATCCGAGGAGGAGGCCGGGCGCATCCGCTCGCTTGAGCCGACGGTCATGGTGACGGCCGCCTATGGTCTGATCTTCCCGCGCAGCGTGTTGGATATCCCTCCGCGCGGTGCTCTTAACATCCATCCGTCGCTCCTGCCGCGTCACCGAGGCCCCGCGCCGGTGGTCTGGACGCTGCTTGAGGGCGACGAGAACGCCGGCATCAGCATATTCCTTCTGGAGGAGGGCGTTGATACAGGACCGCTGCTGAGCCAGCGCGTGGTGCCGATTCGCTCCGGTGAGACTGCGGGTGAACTGACTGAACGGCTTTCGCAGATGGGCGCGTCACTGTTGGTGGAGACGCTTACGGGCTGGCTTGACGGCTCCATAACGCCCGAGGCCCAGGATCACGACATGGCCACGCAGTCACGGATTCTGGAGAAGGGTGACGGTGTAATTAACTGGGACAGCCCTGCGCAGGAGCTTGAACGGCGCGTTCTGGCCATGACGCCGTGGCCGGGCGCGCACACGACGCTCTCCGGCAAGCGGCTGAACATCCGGCGCGCCATCGCCCTGCCACCCGAATACGATCCGAGAGGCGCGGCTCCCGGGCAGGTGGTGCGTCTAAGGCGCGCGGAGGACGGCGGAGGCATGGGAGTCGCCATCGGCACGGGTGAAGGGATGCTTGAACTGCTTGAGGTGCAGGCCGAGGGTCGGCGGACGATGCCGGCCCGGGATTTCGCACGTGGCAGCGCGGACTTTCTCGGCGCAACACTGCCGAGCTAGGGACTACACGCGCTCCACGCCGATGGTGACGGTCGCCTCGTCGAGCTTGACGGTGTTGGTGGCTGCGCCGTCGCCCGGGGCAGTCTGCAGGATGTCCACGGACAGGGTCTCCTGCCGGACGTAGTCGCCAAAGTCGGACAGCGCACCCGCGACGCCGTCCCCGTCGCCGGAGACATAGGCAGTGATGCGGTCGGAGACATCCAGGCCGGCGGTGCGACGAAGCTCCTGCAAGTGGCGTACTAGCTCGCGGGCCAACCCTTCGTGTTCCAACTGAGTGGTGATTTCCGTGTTCAGCGCGACGGTGTGGATGCCCTCCGCGCCGGAGATGAACCCCTCGCGGTCAGATGTATCGACAAGCAGGTCTTCATGCGACAGATCGAAACCGGCAAGTTCCTGCGACTGTTCATCCCGAACCCGCGCGGCGACGGTGTTGAGTTCAGTGTCGGACAGCCCTTCGATGTGGGCGGTCAGTTTCGGCAAATCCCCACCAAGGCGTCGTCCAAGATTCTGCAGATTCGGTCGGATGCGCACGGAGAGGAATGCCGACTCATCATCGACGGCGCGCACGGCCTTCACGTTCAACTCTTCAAGCAGTTGGTCTTCGATGCGTGCCAATGATTCGCGGTCGGCTCGCCCGGGCAGCATGACCAGCATCTCCTGCAGAGGCTGCCGGACCTTGATCTGGGCGCGGCCCCGTACGGCCCTGCCGAGGCTGGAGAGGCGCATGGCAAGACGTACGTCCGCCTCGATAGTCTCGTCGCGCAGGGCATCGTCCACCTTGGGCCATTCGGCAAGATGGACACTCTCCGGCTCATCATCAGCGAGCGTGGAAACCAGGTTGCGGTGCATGTGCTCCGCCACGAAGGGTGTGAACGGCGCGAGCAGCCGCGAAATCGTTGTCAGCGCCTCGTAGAGCGTGTGATAGGCAGCGGCCTTGTCCGTGTCGTTGTCGGACTTCCAGAAGCGGCGGCGGTTGCGCCGCACGTACCACGTAGAAAGTTCATCCACGAACGACTCGATGGCGTGCGTGGCTTCCATGACCTCGTAGCGCTCCATGGCGTCCGTTACCGATCCGATGAGTCCCTGCAGGCGGGAAACGAGCCAGCGGTCGAGCAAGGGACGGTCTGACAAGGACGGAGCGGGCGTGGAAGCAGGATCGAAGCCGTCCACGTTGGCGTAGGTCACAAAGAAGCTATAGGTGTTCCACAACGGCAGCAGGAATCGACGAACAGTGTCACCGACGAGGTTGGCGGAGAAGCGGCGGGCGTTTCCCGGCGTGGAGGCCGTGTACATGTACCAGCGCAGGGCGTCCGCGCCGCGGGCTGCAAGGATGTCCCACGGTTCGACGACGTTGCCACGCGACTTGGACATTTTCTCCCCGGCCTCATCCAGGATATGGCCAAGCGAGAGAACGTTCTTGTAGGCCGGGCGGTCAAAGAGCAGGACGGCGAGCGCGTGCAGTGTATAGAACCAGCCGCGCGTCTGATCAACACCCTCGCAGATATAGTCCGCCATCTGCTGCTGCTCGAAGACATCAGTGTTCTCAAACGGGTAGTGCCATTGGGCGACGGGCATCGCACCGGAGTCGTACCACGCATCCATCACTTCGGGGATGCGTCGCTTCGTACCGCCGCACGCCGCGCAGCCAAAGGTAACGTCGTCGATAAACGGCCGGTGGAGATCCATTTCGGCGGTGTAGCCCTCAAGCCCAGACTGCCCCGCCAGTTGGTCGATACTGCCGATGGGCGTCGGGTCGCCGCATCCGTCGCAAAGCCACAGCGGGATGGGTGTTCCCCAATAGCGCTCACGCGAAAGCGCCCAGTCCACGTTGTTCTGCAGCCACTCGCCGAACCGGCCCTCGCCGATGTGTTCCGGCACCCAGCCGATCTCACGATTGGCGGAGATGAGCCGGTCCTTGAACGCTGTTGTGCGGATGTACCAGGATTCCTTGGCGTAGTAGAGCAGCGGGGCATCGCAGCGCCAGCAGAAGGGATACGTGTGGGTGATTGTGCCGCCCTTAAGCAGCAGGCCGCGTTCATCCAGATCAGCGGTAATGTCAGGGTCGGCGTCCTTGAAGAATTTCCCGGCCCAGGGGACGCCGCCGTAGTCGGTCACAGCCCCGTCGATGTTAACGGTATGGACGACGGGCAGGCCTTCGGCGTTGCCGACGCTCAAGTCCTCCGCGCCGTACGCGGGCGCGATGTGGACGATGCCAGTGCCCTCGGTGAGCAGGACGAAATCGGCTGCGACCACCTTGCCCGCGTAGCCGTCGGGCACGGCGTAGTCAAAGAGTGGCTCATATGTGAGGCCGACCAGTTCTCTTCCCGAGATCTCACCGACGATCTTGTAGTCGCCCTCAAGGGCTTGATCCGTGAGCGCGTCGGCCAGAATCAGGCGTTCCGTGCCGCCGTCCTTGCCCCATGGCCCCTCAGCGATCACATAGCGCGCGCCGACGGCAACGGCCAGGCCGGTATTGCCGGGCAGCGTCCACGGAGTTGTTGTCCAGGCAAGCAGGTAGGCGGGTGAGCCGGCATCACCAAGAATCTTTTGTGCCGTGTCATTGTCCTGGATGCGGAACTTGACGTGGACGGATGGGTCTTCTGCGTCGTCCTTGTAGCCCAGTGCGACCTCATGGGAGCTGAGTGACGTGACGCAGCGTGGGCAGTGCGGCGTGACGCGGTAACCCTGGTAGATGAGGTCCTTGTCCCAAAGCTGGTTGAAGATCCACCAGCCGGACTCGATGTACTCATTCGAGTAGGTGACGTACGGGTCGTCCATGTCGACCCAGAAGGCGATCCGCTCGGACAGGGATTCCCAGTCCTGCACGTAGCGGAAGACGCTTTCCTTGCACTTCTCGTTGAATTTCGCGATGCCGTAGGCTTCGATATCGCGCTTGGATGTCAGATTCAGTTCCGCCTCGACGGCGAGTTCAACCGGCAGACCGTGGGTGTCCCAACCGCCCTTACGGGGCACCTGGTAGCCCTGCATGGTCTTGAAGCGGGGAATGACATCCTTGAAGACGCGAGCGAGGACGTGATGAACTCCGGGCGCGCCGTTGGCCGTCGGCGGGCCCTCGAAGAACGTAAAGATCGGCCCGTTCTCGCGCTCCTTCATGGAGCGGCGAAAGATATCCTTGTCCTTCCAGAATTGCAGAACGTCCCGTTCCATGTCCGGAAACGAGACCTTGCTGGATACCGGCGAAAAGGGCATCAGTCGTCTACCTGCCTGCTATTTCTTGAGTCGTCTGGTCTCGGGAAAGGCCCGAATTGACATTCCATTGTGGAAAAGGGCAATCGGCAACGTCAAGGTTTTTCCTCGGTTCGCGTTCCGGCGGGGGCTTTCAATCGGTTGAAACGCTGCGATCCGGCTTCGGCGGCTTATGAAGTTCTGCTACCACGTTGGCGGACTTTGCGGAGGGAGTGTTGACGGTTCCTCATCCGGTAGGCGTCCGAATGCGAAATAGGTCAGCGCGCCGGGGAGTAGCAGCAGGATGACAATCACCCACAACCAGCGGTTGCCGCCGCGCACCCGCTTGCGCTTGCCGAGATCACGTCCTGCGGCAATCTGAACGGCGATTTGAACAGCCACATAGGCCAGCAAGCCCACCAATACGAGGACAGCCTCAGACATGCTGGTGAATCCTACTCAGCAACGACAGCGGTGCCGTAGGCGAGCAGCTCAGCAGCGCCGGACATGACCATCGAAGTGGAAAATCGCAGCGCGACGACGGCGTTCGCGCCCATCTCTTCGGCTCGTTGCTCCATCCGGCCCAACGCCTCCGCGCGGGATTCCGCCATCAGCTTGGCGTATTCCGGCACCTCGCCCCCAACTAGGTTGCGGAACGCGGCTGTGATGTCACGCCCGACGTGGCGGGCGCGGACGGAGTTGCCGTAGACGATGCCCTTCGACTCCGTGATGGTCATGCCGGGGATGTCGTTTGACGTGACAGAAATCATGGTTGCGCCTCTTCATAACGCCGAGCGTCGGCGTTCTTCCTTTCCCGCAGTCGATCCCATATGGCCTTGACCAAAAGGACAAGCGCGCCGATAACCATTGTTGGCAGGCCGATTCTCATAATGATGGGAACCTCGTCAACGAGGACGATGAAACGCACCAACGCGTACGCCGCATACCCACCGACCATCACGATGCCCACCAGGAGCAACGTCAGGCCCAATCTCATAGCACTATCTCCTTGCGGACCCGTCTCTTCTGACTACGACATATCATACGCGGCGCGCATACCCGAATCAGGGATTCGTTTCTACGGCAGAGATAGCATCGCGATTGGGTAGGCTCTCTTCTGAGAACTCTGAGGGCGACGGCAGCAGCGTGGCGGCCGCGGCCGCGAACTTCGCTGCTGAGAAGGCGTCCCGCGTTTCCGTCAGGCGAACCAGGAATATTGCCGCCAGTGCGGAGAGGATACGCGAATCGACATGACGCGCGGAGCCAACACTCTGCCAGTTCCCCTGCCACCAGAGGCGGACGCCTGCCTTCGGGCCAACCGAAAGCGCGATGGGCGCCGGAACGTTCGTTAATAGTGAGGGCAAGTCGTCCTCATCGAAAAACAGCGCGCCAACCCCGGGCGGAGCAACGCCCCCCACAAGGGACAGCGAGCCGTTCTGCAGGAACGCGCGGGCTACGAGGCCTATAAGCGACCTGCTAAAGCGCCCCAACGTGGCTGAATCTACCTCGTCGCCCTCCGGGGCGACCATAAGGACTTCGGTGTCCAGCCAGGTGTAGGGGACGTGTTCCGAGCTGAGGCGGGCCGTGTCCGCGGTGACAACCTGAACGCCGGCCACGCTCACCGGATTGGCGTTATTCGCCAGCAGTCTGGTTGAGCGACCGAGCTTTGCGGCGGCTAAAGCTGCATAGACGGCAGGCGAGCCTGCCCCGCCCACCGCGACGAAATCAGGATGACTGGAAACCACGACTACCGAGGGGGAGGTTCGTCTTCTTCCTCGTCGTCCTCGTCGATGTAGTCATCGTCGTCATCATCCTCATAGTCATCATCGTAGTCGTCATCATCTTCATAGTCATCGTCGTCGTACTCATCGAGGTCTTCCTCGTCGTCCTCGATATAGTCATCATCGTCGTCGTACTCATCCTCAGCGACGGACAGTTGAGACGAGGGGGCATCATCGTTGGCAGGACGACTGCCGCGTTGGTCACCGCCGCCGCGGGGGGCCTGTTGGATGGTGACGCGTCGATTCTCGCCGTGGCCCGTGCTGCCTGTGACGACGGCCGGATTATCAGCAAGAGTCATGTGGATGATGCGACGGTCGGCGGGCGACATGGGGTCGAGGGTGATGGGACGCCTGCGCCTGCGCACGTGATCCGCGGCGCGAAGGGCGATCTGCTGGAGTCGGTAGATGTGGCGCTGCTGATAGCCCTCTACGTCAATGCGGAGAGGAACGTAGTGTCCAACAGACCGCGAGACGATGGTATTGAGGAGCATCTGAACGTGCCGGAGCGTTTGGCCCCGTCGCCCAATCAGCAGACCGGCGTCTTCCCTCTCGATGTCGAGGACGATAGGGTCTCCGGACTCGAAGGGACGGGTGGGGTCGCTTCCGGGAACATATACGGATATATCAGAATCGACGTCCATGTGTCGGAGCAGTTCGGCGAGGATTTCCCTTGCGCTCTCTGCATCCGATGATAGGGACGCGAAGGATGCGTACTGGTCCTCATCATCCTCTTGCCGCACCCGCAGGCGGACTCGCGCATCTTCCGATCGGAGTCCCAGCAAGCCGGAACGTCCCTCGCTAATGACGTCGACGTCGACGTCTTCGCGATCCAGACCGAGTTCGTCTAGTCCTCGCTGAGTTGCTTCCTCGACGGTCCTCCCCGTCCATTCCAGACTCTGATTCATCATTTGACCTCGTCTCCACCTGAGGGGCTGGAGGGGCAGTGGTATTGGCAGCGACCCGTGTCCGACCGGGAATCAGATTCCCCCACCCGGACATGAATCCTTGCATACCAATCGTTATGAAGTTAGAGACGAACCAGTATAGGGCTAAGCCCGATGGGAAAGTAAAGGCAAGGAATCCCAGCATGATGGGGAACAGGAACAACATAATCTGCTGTTGCTGTCTCTGCTGGTCAGACATGGCGGGCGGCTGCATGATGCGCTGCTGGGCCCACGTGGACGCTGCAACAAGAAGTGGCAAAAGAGGCGTTGGGTCAGGAGCGGAGAGATCCAGCGTGCCGATGATCCATGGCATCTCCGTGTTCAGTGGCAGAACTTCCCCGCCGACGGGCAACCATGAGTAGAGCCGCTGCGAGAGATAGACAAAGCTGCCGGGTAGATTTCCCAAGCCCTTGATGATTGCCCAGTACAACCCGATCCAGATCGGGAACTGCACAACCATCGGCCCCAGGCAGCCGAGCGGACTGACACCGGCCTCCCGGTACATCTTCATCGTCTCGCGCTGCTGGAGTTGAGGATTGTTCTTGAAGCGGTTGCGGATCTCCTGCATCTGCGGCTGCAGGGCCTGCATCTTGGCGGAGGACTTCAGCTGCTTGAGGGTTAGAGGGTAGAACGCCACGCGGACAACGACAGTGAGGGCGATGATGGCAAGCGCCATGCTGTCAAAGAGCACGCTGTACAGCAACAGCAGCCCGTTCAGCATGGGCTGCAGAAGCAGGAAGATAAAGATATCGCCGACGACTTCCATAGCTGCTGCCTAGCTGTCCACGGGGAATACCCGTACGGGTTGTCTCAATGAGGGCGACGCGCGATAGACTGCGCCATCCTGGGCAAAGAACAGCGCATCGCTTTCTCCGAACGCTGTGATCGGCGCGTAAACAGGATCAGGCAGTTTGCCGCCAACGATGCCCTGGCCGGTCACAGGATCAATCCACCACGTCTCTTTCTCTTCGTTGGCGATGCTGATATGGCTGCCTGTAAGGATCGGATTGCTCTGTATCGCACCGCCCGTCCTTACTGGATCCATTACCTGTGCGCCCGAGTCCTTATCGAGGATGTACAGGGAGTGATCAAGAGATGGCGCGAATAGCCGATCACCGATGACGAGCGGAGCGGCCCAGAACCAATTATCTGCGGTGAAGGGCGTTGGCCAATGGGGTGCGCCCGTGGTGGCGTCCAGCGCATAGAGGTTGTTGTCGAACGAGCCGGCGTAGAGTACGCCATCGTGCAGAGTCATGCCGCCGATGCCGGCCTCAGCCTGATGCCGCCACGCTTCGGTGCCGGGGCTTTCGTCCATGCGCACAGCGTGAAGCGTGCCGCCCAGTGTGCCAACGTAAACCAGTCCGTCGCCGATGATGGGCGTGCCCCAAATCTCGGAGTCGGCCTCAAATGTCCACAGGGTGGATGCGTTCGCAATGTCGATCGCGTATAGCGTGCCGCGCTCTGAGTCTGCCGTGCCCTCCGTGCCAACAAGCATGACGCCGTCCGGCGTCAGTGCTGGTCCGCCGACGATTGGAGAGTCGGCCTCGAAGAACGGGGCGCACTCGGCCTCGGATTCAGGCAACAGCGAATCAGGGTCTACGGCGTACAAAACCCCGTTAAAGCCCCCAGCATAGATGCGCCCGTCATGCAGTAGCGGCGCGCCAAAGATTGCGCGGATGCTATTGCGGCCCTCCCCCGTCTCGCACCGGCCCAATTCGAGTCCTGTGATGATGTTGCCTACGACGATGTGTCCTGTATCCGTCCCAATCACGACGGTCTCGTCGCCAAGAAGAACCGGCGCCGCCCATGGCTTCGGATCGTACAGGCTGCCCGCCGTGCAGCCGCCGACAACGAGCAACGCGAACAAGGCTACTATCAACAGCAGTGGGCCTGCGCGTCGCGACGAAGCACGCTGACGTGGTTCGGTTTCGTTGGTGGGTGAGAGCTTACGGAACAGGATCGTAGCCCCCTTCCCGGAACGGATGGCACCGACCCAGCCGCCGAGCAGCCAGGATCGTGCCATGCAGCGCACCATGCCGTTCGACGGCCTCACGCGCGTATTCGGAGCACGTAGGCTGATAGCGGCAGGCGGCAGGAAGGAGCGGCGAGAGGACGAACTTGTATAGCCGCAGGAGGCCGAGCGCGATGTACTTCATGTGCTGTGCTCAACCTTGGTGAGATTTGGAAGAGTCGGCCGAGGCAGGCGCCACTTCCTTACCACACAGCCCGGCGCGCTTAAGAACATCGGTAACCGCATCTTCGATGCCGTGGTAGTCCGCTTGCGCGATCTGTGGTCTGGCGATGAACACGAGGTCGACTCCTGATTCGCGTGGCCCCAGCTTGCTGACCGCAACGCGCAGTCGCCGCTTGACGGCGTTGCGGGTGACTGCGCCACCCACACGCTTGCTGACGGCATAGCCGGCGCGCATTGTGTTCACGTCGTTCGGCGCGTATCGCAGGACGACAAGCTCATTGGCGCGGCCCTTGCCGATGCTGGAAACGCGGTCGAAATCGGAACTCCGACGCAGCCGGTGATCCGTCGTCCGGGGCATGGCAGAGATGTTAGACGCTGAGACGGTGACGCCCCTTGGCGCGTCGACGCGCGACAACATTTCTGCCGCCGGGCTCTCTCATACGATGACGAAAACCGTGGACGCGCTTGCGGCGGCGCACTTTGGGTTGGTAGGTTCGCTTGGGCATAGTGTCTGACAGTATAGGGGCGGCAGCAATACAGGGGCAAGGATGGGGACGGGCCCCTTTGCGGCACAGAGCTTGCTTTCGTAGTATGGATGGAGGTACTGACCTGTCCCTTATTCTGTCCCGGGGCGTTTGGAGGTGGGGTGTCGGAGAGCCGCAAGGCCGTCATTGATGTTCGTAGTCTCGTAAAGGTCTATCCGGGTGGGACACGCGCCGTCGACGGCATTGATTTCACTGTGCAGGAGGGCGAGTTCTTCGGGTTTCTCGGCCCGAACGGCGCGGGCAAGAGCACTGCGCTCAAGGTCCTCTCAACCCTGCTCAAGAAGACTTCAGGAACCGTCAGCGTCGCGGGTTATGACATTGACCGTCAGGCAGAGCAGATCCGCCGCAGCGTCGGAGTCGCAATGCAGACAGCCGGCCTGGATGACCTGGCGAAGGCGCACGATTTTCTGACCCTGCAGGGCCGTCTCTATGGCCTGCGCAGCTCAGAGGCACGGGCGCGTTCCGCGGAACTACTGGAGTTCATCGGGCTGGCGAACGTCGCCAAGAAGAAGATCGGCACGTTTTCCGGCGGCATGCGGCGGCGGCTTGACCTTGTCGCAACCCTCGTCCACGAACCCAAGGTGCTGTTCCTCGATGAGCCCACAACGGGACTCGACCCACAGAGCCGCAACACGCTTTGGGATCACCTTCGCCGTCTCAACGAGGAGGACGGCGTCACTATCATCCTGACGACGCAGATGATGGATGAGGCCGATCGGCTGTGTGAGCGGCTAGCAATCATCGACCGCGGGAAGATTGTTGCGGAAGGCTCGCCACGCCTCCTCAAGGAACAGATAGGCGGCGACGTTGTCACGATTACGATCTCAGGCCCGGAAACGGCGGAAGAGTGGGAGATGTTGAACGCAAAGGCGCAGGGACTTGCTGACGGCGAGTCGTACGTGTCCTCCACTGCCCGCGTGCAGGAGGGCATCGCCGTCACGGTTCAGAATGGCGGCGCGGCGGTGCCGGGTCTGATGCGGCTGCTCGCGGATAACGACGTTCCGGTGTCCAACCTGTCCGTCGCCAGCCCGACGCTCGACGATGTGTTTCTCCAGCACACGGGGCGCACGATTCGCGACGAAGAAGCAGGCGGCGACGAGATGAACAACTCTTTCAAGCCCTGGCTCGGCCTGAGCGACGGCCGGTAGGAACAATGGTCAGTCTCGTTCTCCAGACCTGGTATATTTACCTGCGCAATTTCCGCGCCTGGGTGACGCAGCCAGGCCAGATAGTGCCGGCTGTCTCCATCAATATCCTCTTCATGGTCGTCTTCGTAGCGGCATTCGACAATGTCTCGATGCTGCCGGGATTCCCTACCGATAGTTATGTCACATACCTGATGCCCATGATCATCGTTCAGGCGATGATCTTCAGCGGCATTGACGCTGGCTTCAACCTGCTGACGGACGATCTGTCCGGCTATCTGAACAAACTCCTGCTCGCGCCCATCTACCGAATATCTATCCTGCTCGGCGTTCTCCTCGTGTCTGCGACGCGGGGCTTCATCCAGGGCGTAACGATCGTCATTGTGGGCGTCATCATGGGCGCGTCTTCGGAATCGGGATGGCTCGGCTTCCTTGCCATCCTGGTTCTCGGAACGATGTTCGGGGTTGCCTGGTCATGTCTGGGTCTGATTATCGCCATCAAGACGCGCAGCGTTCAGGTGACGCAGTCCATGTTCATCTTCTTCATTCCCGCGGTCTTCGTCACCACGGCATTCATGCCAAAGGAACTCATGGCGGACTGGTTCCAGATTGCCGTCTCGCTAAACCCCGTGAACTATGTGCTGGAGGCTATACGCGCGGTCGTGGTTACCGGCTGGGAGTGGGAGCATATCCTGCCAGGTGTTTCGATACTCATCGTGATGACGATCGTCGCCCTGACGGCCACCACCATCCTGTATCGCCGCACGACGGCGTAGGAGCTCCATTACGCCGCAAGGGAGCGCGGCTGATAAACTGCAGACCTGAGAATTCAACGGCCCACAGAGCGGAGGAATGCCCGATGGCCAACTATTGGATGGTGCGTTCAGACGAGAACATTCGTGATCTAGTCGAAGATGGCGGATTCGTCGCCATTGGGTTTGGTGGAGCAGAACTCGGCAACCTCGCAGGTCTCAGCAGGGATGAGATTCAGGAGCGCGTCAAACCCCTCAACCCGGAGGGGTCACCCAATCAGATTGGTTCGCACACCGGCAACCTGTCTAGATTTGTAAGCGATATCAAGAATGGTGACTGGGTCGTCACCGATGTAGGTGATCGGCAGTACCTTATTGGCAAAGTGACGAGTGACTATCAATACGATACCTCAGACCCGCGCCATCCGCATCGCCGTCTGGTGGAATGGCATCCGCACCGGGTGGATCGTACTGACCTGGCGCCTTTCATCAGGAAGATTCTCAGTCGCCGAACGCAGACTGTGAATGAGATTCCACGAGGGCAACCCTAGTACCGCCCCCGCCGCACTCCTTCTCGCCATCCGATTGCCACTCCGCCAATCAGGACGACGCTGAACCATGTTACGGAGCGATCAAGAGCCGTCAGGACGGCGGCGTCCTCCAGCGCTACCCACGGCAGCAGCAGCCCCACCATGCCCGCCTCCGCGACTCCGAGGCCGCCAGGTGTGGTCGGAATCGCGGTAATAAGGTTGTGGGCCAGCGCGACGAATGCAATCACGGGCAGCGGGACGTCAAGACCAAGCGCCCAGGTGACAAGCGCAAGCCGCATGCCCTCCGCGACCCATCCGCTGACGCTGAGGATAGTGATGGGCCAGAGTCTTCCGCTGAGGCTGAGCAGTGCGCCAACGCGAAGCCTTTCCAGCCAGTCCCGGATCGACCCGGGCAGTCGCGCCGTGGCACGTTGCCCAAATAGCGCCATTCCCACCACCAGAAAGATGCCTCCTCCGCCAATGACGACAGTGAGGCCAATGACGGTTGTGGTCACGCCGCTTGCGTCCACCCAGAGGAGAGCGCCGATGGGGAGAAGAATGGCGGCGAATGTCACAACGTCCAGTACTCGCTCTGCGAGGACCGTGCCGAGGATCCTGGGATAAGACTGGTTCTCGTGCTGTCGAGAGACAAGGTAGGCGCGGTACGGATCCCCCATGCGCAACCATGCGACAGCATTCACAAACCAGCCGAGGAGGATGATCTCGGAGAAAGCACGTCTGGACGGGAGCGGGATCGGGTCATCGGCCATTGCCTGCGCATTCTCTATCAGTAGCCGCCAACGGATACCCCTCATGGGAAAATTGACATAATACGCAAGGAATGCGGCGGCGATGAGGAGCGGGTTTGCATCGCCAATCGCTCGAGCCATGTCCGTAAAGCTAATATCCACGCCTCGCGCCAACACGATTAACAGGAGGACGGCTATGCCAAGCGAGATTAGCGTGGCCGGATGGAGAATGCGACGGCGAATCGCGCCGGCCTGCGAGACGGTAGAGGCAGACATGGATCGCTACAGCGGGCGCTGTGCCGGCACGCCGTTCCGTCGAGGGTACCTGTATGGCGACGGGGTGGTCTTACTGATGACGACAAGTCGGTGATCGGCTGGGATAGGAGTATTGGGGTCAGGAAGGACAATGCCCTCCGATGCTCCACCAAGCGCAGAGAGCGCATCTGATGCATCGTTGGTTTCCTGCTCGGCGTCAGCGCCTTTAGGGGCAATGAGCACGCCGCCGATTCGCACAAACGGCAGACACAACTCAACCAATGTAGGCATTGGGGCAACAGCTCGGGCCGTTGCTACGTCGTAGACCTCCCGATGATCGGGCTCATGACCCAGGTCCTCGGCGCGGCCCTGAATCACCTGGCAATTTCTCAGCCCCAGCACGCCGACAACATGTTCGAGGAACTTGATCTTTTTGCCGGTGGCCTCGACGAGCGTGATATGCAGTCGCGGGAACGCAATGGCGAGAGGCAGCCCGGGAAAGCCGCCGCCTGTTCCGACGTCAATGAGTCGCAGGCCTTCAATCGCCGGCAATGCCGCGACGCACCACAGGCTTTCAAGGAAAAGGCGAGACTCCACCTCATCCGGCTCCGTGATGGCCGTCAGGTTAGCGCGCTTGGCGGTCCAGCCGAGTAGTTCCTCGCGATAGATACGAAAGGCGTCAAGCTGGTGTTCCGCGAGGGGCGCTCCAAGCGTGTCCGCCCACTCTCGCATCAGACGAAGGTCAGTGACAGAGTCGTTGCTATCTGTGTGTGTGGTGGTACTCACGAGATAACGGTAGCAGGGAGGGGCAATGGGTGTATGGTATCGGCGTTGAGGGTTTAGGTGATGTCTATCGTACGTGTTGGGCTGATCGCGCTGACGCTGCTTTTGGCGGCGGTCGCGCTCACGGGCGGCTGCTCCACGGATATGACCAACGTAGTGTCCCGTCAGAATGTTTCCCCGGATAGGGTTCAACAGGCGTTGGAGGACGGAGCGGACCCTAATAAGCAGGACGAGTACGGTCTCACACCGCTTGCCCTAGCGATAATCGAGAATCAGGATGTAGAAATTGTGAGGGTACTGATCGATGCCGGGGCGGACGTCAACCTCCCCACTACTGAAGGGGTAACCCCGCTTCATAGGGCGACCAATAGCGACCCGGCGGTCGTCGAATTGCTTGTGGAGGCGGGCGCGGACGTTAATGCCCGAAACGCGAGCGGCGAACTGCCTATTCACAATATCGCCCGCGACGGCACTCTCGAAAACGCCGCGGCCTTGCTTCGGGCCGGCGCGGAGGCCAATGCGGTGGACGATTCGGGCCGCACACCGCTTGATCTGGCATTGGGAAGGCACTTCGATCCGGACTCCGGAATGCAGATAACATTCTCCGGGAATCCCGAGGACCGCCTTGGAATGGCACGTACGCTGCTTGAGCACGGGGCGGACCCGCACACCGGGATTCACCTGCCGTGGGCGGCAAAAGAAGACTTCGATCTGGATCTGACGACTCTGCTTCTGGAGTTCGGCGCAGACGCGAATTGGACGGACCCGGACACCGGCATACATATCCTGTTTGTGGAACTGTCTTCGTATTCGGGTGGAACGGAACCGGCTTATGGGGGACCGTCACCGGCTATTGCCCGTGTGCTTCTGGATCATGGCGCGGACGTCAATGCGGTCTCGCGGAATGGCTATACGCCGTTGTATGCGGCCATCGAGAGCGGAAACCTGGAATTGATCAGGTTGTACCTGGATAGGGGTGCGGACGTACAGGGGGGAGTCGAGGACCGCTGGTCTGGCATAACACCCCTTCGATACGCCAGTGGAGCCGGGCCACAGGAGCCCAATCCGGCGGTTGTGGAGTTGCTGCTGGAATATGGCGCAGACCCTACCGAACCGCTCGCATGCCGAACTGCCCGGAATGTGGAGGCGTTTGAGGGCACTGCTCTATTGGACCGCCTCTGTGCGTCCTGAGCCCACAAGACTCCTCGTACAGGTCCTCGACCACTGCGCTCATGGAAAACAGGGCGTATCGTAGTGGTGACGGTGTTCCAATGAGAGGGTGACCGGGGGAGAGTATGGCAACAGAACGGGATCGGATGCGGAAAGATATTGCGATGCAGGCGTCCGACGCGGGGCCGCTCGCGAGGCGACTGAACGCGCTGGCGGTGTATGAGCGACCTTTCGGACAGCCAGGGTTCGAGTTTGGCGAGTGGGTGGATCAGCCGGGGCGCGGCAGATGGTACCGCCTATCTCGCGTCGGCCGGGACTTCTTCGAATACTGCAATGACAACGGCTGGGTGCAAGGGTTCGAGTGGGTGGACTGGAAGGCAACCCCCGAGGGACAGCGCCTGATGAGTGACACGTCAGCAATCGCGGAGGCCGGCCCCCTGGATCTGAGCAGGGTGATAACCGTGCTCATACGGCAGGATCGGCTCGATGAAGGCTACCTCGGCTCGGCTTACGACTCGGGCCTTGTCACCGCAATCGTCAAACGTGCATCCGCACTCCTGGCCGCCCTCCCCGCCGAGGGTGATGACATCGATTGGCCGACGTGGTGGGGTATGGATCAGGCCGAGCGCAGGGCGGTTGACGCGAAGTTCCAGAAGTAGGGCTAGCTGCTCAAAGTTCCCTGTTTCCCTCGCTGGCTACAGCAGCCCAGGCTAGCGCTGTAAGCATTCGCGCCGGGGTGAGTATCGGCCACAAGTCCCCGTTATTGACGAAGTACCCGTTGCCTAAGATCAGGACGCCCATGGCCACTGAAAGCACTGCGCCCACGCGCGCTTCGGTGGATCCGTTGCGCCACAGTGCCACTCCCGCGACGCTCGCAGAGGCGATGAATAGCGGATTGACGGTGCGCCACACGTCGCCCCAATAGTCGCCCGAGACCTCGCTATAGTAGTTTACGAACACGGTAGCGGCCAGTATGGCGAGCGCAAGGCTGCGTACCCAGGTGACGCGGCGGGTGCTCAACCAGATCCACCAAACACCGCCAAACCCAAGCACAAACGGAGGTATCTGCCAGAGCTTCCACGGCCAGTAAGGAACGGACAACCCATCCGGGTCGGCGATTTCAGTTCTCTCGGTCCAGGCGAAAATGGCCAGAGCAACAATGGCTGTGATTGCCAGGGCAGGAATCGGCCCCAGGTCTCGCGGTGCAATCAATTGTCTTAGCATCGGCCACCTTCTCCGCTGCAAAACCTCTCGTGAGACTGCTCCGGCTGATTAGTCTAACTAATCGAGCGTTCTCATTGCTGCAAGAATACAGAATGGATGGAATCTTCGTGAAAGCCTCTGCTCCTGTGACTTCCGGGGATTCCTTTCCAAGTCCCACTCATTTATCCTGTGAGTCCCCAGAAGGACAGCAAGGGTTGGAGTAGTGAAATGAACTCACCGATTGAACTCAAGGTTGTTGTATCCGAGTCGTATGCGGATAAGCTGCGTGACGCGATCGAGCTTAGTGCCGATGCCTGCTGCGGGGATTCTGAGTCATTGGCCGCCTATCCCGCTGAGGTGCTGGAGAAACTGCCCGGCAGCGTCGTGACGTTTGGATGCGGCAATCCCGTGGCGCTGGCGAGTATGCAGCCCGGCGAGACGGTCCTGGATCTCGGGAGCGGCGCGGGCCTCGACTGCTTCCTCGCCGCCGAGCAAGTCGGCGAACAGGGCGCGGTCATCGGCGTGGACTTCACGCAGGACATGATCGACAAGGCAAATGAGAACGCCACCAAGCTGGGCCTCAACAACGTTTCGTTCAAGCATGGCGACATCGAGGCGCTGCCGTTGGAGGATTCGACGGTGGACGTGGTGATCTCCAACTGCGTCATCAACCTCGCGCCGGACAAGGACGCGGTGTTCCGGGAGGCGTTTCGCGTGCTGCGGCCCGGCGGTCGGGTCATGGTGTCAGATATCGTGCTAACACGGCCCGCGACGGATGAGGAGATGCAGGACATGGCGCTGCTGACGGGTTGTGTCGCCGGCTCGCTGCCGGATACGGACTACGCCGACACGGTTCGCCAAGCGGGCTTTGCCGATGTGTCAGTGGAGACTGCGCCGCAGGATGGGGAGACGGCCGAGGGGCAGTTCTGGTACAGCGCCTCCATCTCAGCCGTGAAGCAGTAGTTCCACACGTCCCTACAAGGCTTACCCTCAGAAGCGTGGTCACGTTTCACCGAGCAGTTACAGTCTTAGGGGGGAAGTCAGCTTCAGGGAAGCACCTCCCGATCTTATTCCAGCCGTTGCAGCATTTGGTTGCACTATGCCGACGTTGAGGAGTTTTGGTATGGAGTTTGTCAGGAATGGCCATCCACATGGGCGCTGGCTCATTGTCGTTCTTGCATTCTTCTATCCTTTAGTAGTCTTCGGGGGCGCTTCCCTAAAGGATGAATACAGCCATGTCAGCCAGTATATAAGCGAGCTCAATGCTGTGGGTTCAGCTTGGGATTGGCAGATAGGCTACTTGGGGTTTCTTCCTCTCGGTTTGCTGGGCCTTCTGTTACTGGTGGCGGTTGCCCCACGTGCAAACCTGAACGGGATCAATAAAGTCGGCTGCTGGCTGCTAATTGCTGAACCCATAGTCTATGCTAGCTCGGCCTTTGCACCGTGCGACCCGGGTTGTCCGAACACCGGCAGCTTTTCCCAGAATGTCCATAACCTCTTGGCCTTGATCACGCTTCCCATGACCACATTAGGGTTAGTGCTCCTGTCGTTTAACGACAGGCTTGCGCCAGCAAGGAGGGCGGGCTGGGTAGTCTTGGCGGTTACCTTTGTCACGTTCTACGCATTCGCGCTGACGCCTGAGCTCGCTGAATGGCGAGGATTACTGCAGCGTTTGGCAGAAGGAATTCTCTATGGTTGCTTGTGTCTTGTAAGTTGGCAGTTATTCGCGGGCAATAACAATCCAGCGCAGCTGAATGAATAACGTGAAAACCCTCGATAGAAGCGGACAGACAATGCTGAACCTGGCGGAACAGGCGGATCTCCAGCCATCGTCCAACTGCTGATAGACGCGGGAGCTACGGCTTAGGGGCGCGGCACCTACCATCGTGACGTTCGCGGTACGTCAGCGCCGTCATTTCGTATAATTCCGATAGATTCGGCGAGGGGGAACCGGCTGCGGCCGGGCAATTTCGGGGAAGGAACACTATTCATGGCAACCGCAGAGCATCGCGTTATCGGACAGCCCGTTGGCCGCGCGGACGGCCCGGAGAAGGTGACCGGCCAAGGCAAGTATTCGATAGACGTTGTGCCGCCCGGCACGCTGTGGTGCAAGGTGCTGCGCTCGCCGTATGCCCACGCCCGAATCGTCTCGATTGATGCCTCTGCCGCCCTTGCGCTGCCCGGCGTTCACGCAGTCATCACGGGGAAGGACGTTGAAGGCCAGCGATGGGGCAAGACCATTCAGGATGAGCCGGTCATCGCGTGGGATCGCGCGCTGTACATTGGTGACAAGGTGGCCGCCGTTGCCGCGGACGACGAGGAAACTGCCGAGACGGCGCTCAACCTCATCGACGTGGAGTACGAGGAACTGCCCGCCGTCGTGACCATTGCGGAGTCCCGCGCGCCCGATGCCCCGGTTCTGCATCCGGATTTCAATAGCTATGGCGGTGTAACCGACCCGCTGGACGGCCCCTCCAACGCCGTCGTCCATAACAACTGGATCAAGGGCGACGTTGTAGCGGGCATGGCGGAGGCCGACCTCATTGTCGAGCGTGATTTCGAGACGTCCCGCACGCATCAGCTCTACCTTGAGCCGCACAACTGCGTCGTAGCCATTGAGGACGACGGCACGGTGCAGACGTGGATCGGCACGAAGTCGCCCATGTCGAACCGCATGGCAATCGCGGGGCTAACTGGCCGCGACCCCTCACAGGTTGTGATCAATTTCGCATACGTGGGCGGCGATTTTGGCGGCAAGGGTGACATCGTCGGCGTTCCGATCTGCTACGCGCTGGCGGAGCGGACGGGTCGGCCCGTCAAGTTCGCGATGGACTACTCCGAGGAGTTGATGGCGATGAATCCACGCCACCGTTCCGAGGCGCACGTGAAGGTGGGCGTGAAGCGTGACGGCACGATCACGGCGTGGGAGTCCGATATCTATTTCAACGCGGGGGCGTACCGCGCCTATTCGCCGAGCGGCAGCTTGCCCGGGGCCAATGAGGTGGCGGGGCCGTACCGCATTCCCAACACGCGCATCGATACGTGGCAGATGGCGACGAATACAGTGCCGGGCGGTTTCCAGCGCGGGCCGGGCGAGGTGCAGGGCATCTTCGCCGGCGAGTCCATCATGGACATTGTGGCGGAGGAGCTCGGCATGGATCCCGTTGAGTTCCGCCTGAAAAACGTCGTTCATGAGGGCGACGACACGCCCACCGGCCACCAGTTCAGCGGCATCATCGCGGACAAGATCATTGAAGAGGCTGCGCGCGCCGGCAAGATGGCGGAGCCGCGTCCCGCCAACGTTGGACGCGGTATCGCCTACGGCCACCGCCCGCAGTACGGCGGCATGACACAGGCGGCGGTTGCTGTGAATGAGGACGGCAGCCTGACGGCGCGCACGTCGTTCTTCGACCCCGGCACCGGCGTGAACACGCTCATCCGCCAGACGGTGGCTGAAGAGATGCAGGTCGAGATGGATCGCGTGAACGTTGTGCCATTCAGCACGGATGAGATGGACGCAGCCGTGTTCGACCTGGGGTACGGTGGCTCTCGCGCATCCATGGTCGGCCCGATGGCGGCAACGGAGGCTTCTGAGGAGGTCAAGACGACGCTCAAGCGGCTTGCAGCCGAGTTCAACGGCTGGGATGAGTCGATCGTCGAGTACGGAAATGGCGCGCTCACAAACTCGCGCACGAATGAGAGCATCCCGATGGAGGACATCGTACGACGTCGCGGCGAGCCGATTTCCGGTCGCAACAAGGCGCCGGAGGGCGGGCCGCTGATGATGTCGCCAATGACATCATTCGTGGCGCAGGTGGCCGAGGTCAGCGTGGACACGGATACGGGTCGCGTAAAGATAGAAAAGATGACGGCGGTGCACGACGTGGGCCGGGTGCTGAACCCCGTCGGCTTCCACGGACAGGTTGAGGGCGGCCTTGTGCAGGCCATCGGCCACGCGATGATGGAAGACCTGACGGTGGATGAGTCGGGCCGCGTGTCCAACCCCTCACTGGCCGACTACAAGGCGCCGACGGAGCCGGACATCCCAGAGCTGGAGACGATCCTGGTGGAAGCGCCGACCGGCTGGGGCAACTACAACATCAAGGCCGTCGGCGAGCACTCCAACATCACAACGGCAGCAGCCATTGCCAACGCAGTCTACGACGCCGTCGGCGTCCGCCCATATGAGATCCCCATCCACCCGGAGAAGCTGCTGGCGGGCTTGCGGGAGAAGGGGAGCTAAAAGGTCAAGAAGTTAGGGGGCACGAAAACGAACTTTGGAGTCACGGGCGTAGTCTTCGTTAATCTCGATTGACAGCCAATTGCGATTGAGCCGTTCAGCCACTGCCCCCGTTGTATTACTTCCGGCAAATGGATCCATGACCAAATCGCCCTCATCGGTCAGAAATCGAACAAAGAACTCCGCGAGACGTTCTTGCATACGTGCAGGGTGCGGAGTAATTCCGTTCTGTCTGCAGTACTCTTGATAGGCGTCATTCGAGATAGTATTGGCTAGTGGCATCAGGTTTGCAGCGAAATCTACATCGTCTTGTGGACTCGGCACGAGCACGTTCGGCGGTATTGCACCGCCGTTGTTCTTGAGAAAAGATTCTCCCCCAATGTGGTGTTCTGAAGGACGATGCCCGGCGTTGTAGGTACCCTTTTCGAGCAGTTGCTTCATGCTGTCGCTGTATGCTTTGAGAATTTTGGAATTACTCGCCTTGGGACGTTCGCTTGGAGACATCCACCACGCCCGAGTGAAAGCGTCTTTCACCCGAATGCGCTCCACCGTTACCCATTGTGCAGGGGACGGGAGTCTGGCTGGGTTGTAGCAGACGAATTCTTGGCAGAGGTGTAGCCCGGCACTTTCTTGGAAGGCTAATAGTGCACGCATCGGAAGTGTTGACATGGTTGGTCGGCCTGATTCCCATACATTTCCGAGCTCGATGACGATAGATCCGTTGGGGGCCAAGAAGGTGGTGAGGAGCGATGCCATCCTCTCCAACCATGAAAGGTACTCATTCCCGGAGAGGTTCCCGTAACGCTTCTTTCTATTGAGGGGGAATGGAGGAGAGGTGAGTATTAGCTGGACCTGCCCCTTGAATTCAGCGAGCGACTCCGTTTCCAGGATACTCTCAGCATCCCCCCAGTGCATTGATCCGCTGCCTGTCTCGTATACAACGGGTTCTGTTGCAGGGGGCGGCTTCATTTCGTTTAGACTGCGGGCCATAGCTAGTCGTCCTCCAGCACTGATTCACTCTCCAGAGTTTGCCGGAATTCCCGTTGGGAATATAACAGCGTGTCATTGAGCCGAATGAGTTCACGCCGATACTTGAGGTACGGAGGCTCATCCTCTTCATCCAAAGGTAAGGTGATGGTATTCGTCGTGCCTTCGAGTTCACTTACAGCCAATTGGTATAGGTGGTAACAAATCAACGTACGTTGCTGCTGTCGAATGGCATCAATAGTATTCTCTGAGCTAGTTCTCACCAGTCGTCTCTCAGCTTCTCGCAATTGAGCATTGTCTGCGTTGAGGTAGAAGATGATGCTCCTCCCTCCATTGTCGTCAGCTTGATCGCGATTGATGCTGTAAGCCGCGACATCGGAACCATTCCATCCGGAATCGGTGTCCAGGATGTTGGCCATGTCTCCCCAACTGATTTCTGCTTCTTCGTTGGGAAACTGTAAAACGTTCACGATTTCATATTCAGGCAACTGCTGCTGTTTGACGGAGCCACCCTTTCCTAAGGGGGGATCAATCGCTAGAGGCGCAGAATGGCTGAACTCGATGCCGCCGGGAAGAGATAGCCTTGCAGAAACCGTTCCAATTGGATTTGGCGAAGGATTGTCGGGAACGTCCAAATGAATTCGAATTTCGCCCCGCCGTGGTCCACCGTGTCCACGATATCCAACGCCCTCAGGTGTTTCTACAGAGAGAGATGCTGACCTAAACAAGTCGTCTCGCGCATCTGTCTCGACGGTGATTGTTGCAGAACCAGGTCTGACGCGAACTGTTCCATCTCGTGAACGCAACCGAAATCTCTTGGGTGGATGATTCCCAACATATGGAGGCGGAGGAGCTACCACTTCGAGTCGGCGTTCTTGCTCAGAGTCAATAAGGAATACACCTTCAGATTCAAGCCTAGCGGTAATGAAGCCGGTAGCTCCCGGAGCGGCATTAGAGTTCGCGACAACTTCGACCCTCCATCGTCCGCTGCCCCCACCCATAATTCTCGCCGAGAATGCTGATTGTTCGATCTGAACTGTAAACTTCGTGCGCCGGTCACGGATGGCCCGGTCCGAGGCATCAGTCACAAGTTCGACGTGCGTTGGGATGCCCGGACGAAGGTCTAGCTTGTCGGTATTTGCAAATCTCAAGAAAGTCGGTATATCTCTGCCCCTAAACTCACCGGCTTCGCGCCGCCGCTCGCGGTTTCCCTGCCCTCGTGATATACGACTTCGGTAGAATTCCCTAATCATTGGGTCAAGTCTGTCTCTTATCGCGCTGGCGTCCTCTGCTGACCCACCTCGAAGCAATTCGCTCTGTCTTTCACGCTCGACGGCACGAAGGTCGTCTGAGTACGTTTCTATGGCGGCATGTAAAGCTCTCTCTACAGCCAGTGCCGATTCCGTCTTAAGGTCGGCCCGATTCGATGCAAAGAAGCTGGCAAGCGAGTGAAAGGGCAAATCGTCGGTATCCACTTGGACAATGACACTCCTAGCTACATGCCTGAAACCAGACGACTCAAAAGCCCGCTGGGTTTGTGCGGCATGAGTTTGCCCACCACGTGTTATTGCAATACGCCTTCGCGCATATCGTTGTTGGGGATCACGGTAGGCTTCGACAGTCTGCCTGTGATTCGCTCGGCGTTTACCGTCTTCACTTACAGATTCGTCCTGAAGCACCCACCATTCGATCTTGATTTCGCCAAAGTGCTCGTCCATGTAGGAAAAATCGATATGATGGCGTACAGAAGTCCGCTCACGTCCTTGCACTTGGGCTAGACCCATACCAGTCGTTTGCGGTAGCTCGCCTAACCGGTATGGCACGCCACGCATCGTTCGAGAAGCCTTTGGAAATTCATCTCGCTCATCCCGCAACGTCCAAGGGATAAGGGGATCAAATAGCCGAAAATTCAATGAGTACCACGCGCGATTTGTGATCTGTTGCGTGGCAAATTGTCCCAAGTCACGGTATTCAACGTGGGACACACTAGTCCCGTGTTCGAGCCCCACTTTCTCAGCTATAGTCCCTGGAAACGAAGGTATCTCTCTATCTTTGGAAGGCAGTACCAAGTAGGTGTACTGGTAAACACGAGTGGTCAACTGACGTCTCACAATTGTGAAACCGGCCTCATCGTCTTTACCCGCTAGGTGATCCGGGTGCCGCCTAGATACGATTATCGTGTACGTAGCCTTTTCGAATGACGATGAACCGCCCTGTCCGTACATACCAAGGAGGTAAGGGTGCTCACCCTTCCTGCTCTGATTCAATGCGACAATCGTCTGTGAAAACTCAGATGGATGGATGCCCATACCCTTATCGTGCACGACGACTGTTGGCCTTTCCCGTCTGCCCCGCAAAATCAGGTCGACATAGCTGCCATGCTCTTGGGCTTGGGTGGGCGTCAGATTGCGTGACTTGCCGTCTGGTATGCCGAAAAGCCACGCAATTGCCTGTCGAGGTGAGCTAGGCTCCGAGTCATGAGTGGCCTGTTGCCATCTGTGTTCGATGACTGCCTCCATACCGTTAACAACGCGCTCCACCAGTGGGTTTATCTCATCTGGTGAGGCCTCAATGGGTCCTGCGTTACTCAATTGGTCGCCTACAGGTCGCCAATACGAGTCATGGTTCAAGACATCTTCAGAAATGTGTGCTCGAAGCCATCTTTCAACCTCATCTGATGAGGCCAGTTCGAGCAACTGTTTGGCGGCGTCGACAGAGATAGGGTTGATTTGCGTCATGACACCTCCCATCGTCATCATAAATGAGCAAGCGCATTTAAGCGGGGGAGACAGACATGCCACCAGTGCGGGTTGGGGTTATTGGTGTTGGGTTTGGGGCTACGGTCCATATTCCCGGGTTTCAGTCTGAGGGTGTGGAGGTCGTCGCCGTGTGTGCGAGCCGGGAGGAACGGGCGCAGGCTGCGGCGGAGCGGTTCGGCATCCCCAACGCGTTCACGGATTACCGCGAGCTGGTGACGCATCCGGACGTTGATGCTGTCAGCGTCGTTACGGCCCCGAACCTGCACTATGAGATGACCAAGGCCGCCCTTGAGGCCGGCAAGCACGTCATGTGCGAGAAGCCATTTACCACCAACGCCGCAGAGGCTGAAGAACTGCTTGCGCTAGCCAATGAGCGGGGCCTGACGCACATGATCGCCCATGAGTTCCGTTTCGCGCCGGAGCGCGCCTTTGCACGTCAACTCATCGATGAAGGCTACATCGGCGAGCCGCGCCATATCACCGCCACCCTGCACTTGCGATTTGCTCGGCGTCCCGGCGCTGCCCCACCCGCTCCGTCGGCCGGCAGCGGCGGGATGCTTGGAGCGCTCGGCTCCCATTTCATCGACGGTATACGCCATTGGTTCGGCGATGTCTCCCGTGTTAGCGGCACACTCCACGGCAGCGTGCCGGAGGGTTTCAGCCTGGCGGACACAAACAACGCCTTCAGTGTCCATATGGACTTTGCCAATGGCGCGTGGGGAACGCTAACGTGCAACCTCAACTCCCCCCTAGGACAGGGCGGGTCGATCCAGCTCTACGGCACGGAGGGATCGATTCACCTGAGCCAGTCGGGGCCCAACCCCGCGCCGGAGGGAACGGTTCGTGTCGGACGGCTTGATGATGATTCCCGCGAGTTGCGCACGATTCCAATACCGGAGGAACTGCACCCGTTCGATGATGACCGCGACCATCGCCTGCTGCCGTTCCGGCTTGAGGTCCAAGACTTTGTGCGAGGCATCGAATCTGGCGAGTCGCCCGCGCCTAATTTCCATGACGGCCTGCAGTGCCAGCGCGTGCTGGACGTGATCCAGGAGTCGCACGCGACGGGTCACGCCATAGACGTGCCCACCTCATAGCGTTCCGACCGGCCTCGCGGGTCAACCGACCCTGCCAACGGGTATACACTCAGGGCAACGCTGGCCCATGAGTGAACCCCCAACCCGGGAAGGGAGGCTGTTATGGGAGTGAGACAGATAGGCGGCATCTACCTGATCGCAGTGAGCCTTGTTGTCGTTGTGTATTTCATCATCAATTCATTCTTTGTCGCGAATGACACGTTTGACGTGCAGGCCGTCTGGAACGTCCTTGACGTCCTGATGGTCATCGCGCTGCCCATCGGCCTGGCCCTGAGCTTTATGGACAAGGCGGAGGAGCGGCGGCAGCACGCCATGGGCCTTAGCGATCCAAGGAAATACATCGCGGTCAACGGGACGTTCTACGGAATCGTCGTCGTCTCGATTCTGTTCCTGCACAACTGGTTCAACCTGCTCGCCAATGGCGCGGACGCCCTTTCCGGCGATGCGACGTATTGGACCCTCTGGGCAGTCATCGATACGCTCCTGCCCATCACACTCGCCATAGCGGGGGTGCGACAGCTGCGGGGCAGCGGCTACTGGGCGCCGCCACGCTGACTTAGGTGCGTGTAAGGGCTAAGGGCAGTTAGCGCGGTAGGCCCAGCCCGCGTTGGGCGATGATGTTGCGCTGAACCTCGTCGGTGCCGCCGCCAATGGCGAGGCCCCTGGTCAGCCAAGCGTTCGCTCCCAGGAAGCCGTGCATCGGCGCGAAACGGCTGCCCCGAGGCGCGATAACCGCATCATCGGTGGCGAGCTGTGCCAGCACGTTGTAGACGTTCCAGCCGACCTCATCGCCGGTGACCTTGACCATGGAGGCTTCCCTGTCCGGCACCTGACCCTGCGTCTGGAGCCACGCGACGCGATAGCACAGCATCCGCGTCGTCTCCACTTGCACCCGAAGATCGGCCAGCTTGTGGCGCGCGACGGGGTCATCCAAGAGCGACTTGCCGTCAGCCGACGGGCGGTTTCGGTACGCGTCGATGAATTGCTCCATATAGCGTTGCAGCCTTGCTGGAATCTCTACTTGTGACCGCTCAAAGCTGAGCGTCGTCATGGCCGTGTAGAAGCCGCGGTTGAGTTCGCCAATGAGGTTGCGCTTGGGAACCCGCACCTCCTCGAGAAACACCTCGCTCCAGCGCCATCGGCCGAGACCGTCATACAGCGGGCGCAGCGTGACGCCGGGGTCGTTCATGTCAACGATGAAATAGGAGATGCCGCGATGCTTGGGTGCGGTTGGATCGGTCCGCACAAGGTAGTGGCCCCAATCGGCCCAGCGCCCCTCTGAGTTCCAGATCTTCTGGCCGCTGAGGACGTAGTCGTCGCCATCCTCCACAGCGCGGGTCTGCACGTTGGCGAGATCGGAGCCGGCATTTGGCTCCGAAAATCCCTGAGACAGGTGGTGGATTTCGCCGCTCGCGATGCGAGGCAGGAAGAACTCACGCTGCCAGTCCGCGCCGTGCATCATCAGCATGGGGGCGAACATGCCGCCGCCAAGAATCTCCGGCGAGCCCGCATAGGCCATCGCCTCGCGGTACGCCATCTGCGTGCTGAGCGGCGCGCCCCACCCGCCGAACTCCTTGGGCCAGTGCATGGTGAACCAGCCCTTCTCGGCCAGCTTCCTGGCGTACGCGTGCATGCGCTCTTCCTCGTCGACGTCATCGACGTCGTACGAGGCGACAATCATGCTATAGGCGTCCTTGTCGTTGTGTTCCCAATTCTGCCGGACGAACTCCGTCGCTTCGGCCCTGAGTGCTTCTTCCTCGGCGCTGAATCGAAAGTCCATCTCCCCACTCCCTTTCGATGAATCTCCTAACGTGGTCGGAACGCGCCACGGATGGTGTCCTCTGTGAAGAGCGCCGGCACCTGTCCGTCCGCGGCATAGTTGTAAAGAGCGGCCTTGTAGATGCCACTGAGCGTGGCAAAGACCAGCGAAACACCTGCGACGAGAACGATGCCTATCACGACTGCCAGTACGATTCCGGCGGTTCCGAGCAAGGACAGGACAAGGCCAAGAACCACGGCAATCAGGACTGCCACGAGCGTCGCGCCCAGCTGTATGAGGCCGAGGCCAAAGTTGCCGACAACCTGCTCACCCCACGTTCTCCTGAGCATGCTGAGGGATGTCTTGAAGGAGTCAAACAGCCCGCGATGCTCAATGACGATGAGGGGCACGACGAAGAACGTGATCAGTGACCAGGCCGCTCCAATGAGGGCTACAACAATCTGCCCGATGATTCCGATGATGCCGCCGCGCTCCCGCGCCTGGCTTGAAAGGATTTGCAGGATAAGCCCGACGGTCGCGGCAATCACGGCCCAGAAGAAGATGGTCACGATTCGGCTAGATGCGCCCGCCAACCCGGATCTGATATTGGGATCGCCCCCTTCCAACCGCTCATGCGCGGCAAAGACGAGCGCCGAGTTGAAGAAGATAACGATGAAGTAAGAGACGACGTAGAAAGCGAAGACGGCAACCAGGTCAATGGCAGTGAACGCCCCGGTTTCCAACCTGTCAAAGGATCCGATGCCAAAGGTAACGCCGAAGAACGTCAGGGTCACTATAACCACGCCAATGGTGGAGAAGATTGGGAAGAAGATCAGTTCCTTGTCGACGCTGAGAACATGGAGGCAGAGCTTGAAGAGTTGCCAACTCCTGCCGATAGTCGCAAACATGACCGCACACCTCTTTCGGGTTCTTCAGTCCGCGTATTCAATGATACATGCCTACTGAGGGCTTGCGGTTGGAGTTGCCATTAAGCTGGAGGAGTGTTAAACACCCTCATTGATCGGGGACGACGGCTTGTAAACGTCCCTCTCCTTATCCTTGAAAGCTTCAAGCCGACGGCGGTCGCGGTCGTCATGATTCGCAACGCCGCGGCGCACGGGGTGGGCGATATGGCGGCGGCCGTGGGGTACTATGGCATCCTCGCCATCCTGCCGTTGCTGATTTTCACCGTTACTGTCCTGAGCTTCGTGCTGGACACAGAGACGCTAGTGAACGAGGTTCACTTGATTGTCTCACGGTATGTGCCGCTGGAGGCCCATCTCATCGATGACAACGTGGATGCAATTATTCAATCCCGCGGGGCAATCGGCATCATTTCACTGATGGCGCTCGCGTGGTCGGGAAGCAACTTCTTCGGCGCGATGGCTCGTTTCATGGACAGGGCGTGGGGCAACACAAACCCATATGCGTTTCATATGGTGCGGATTAAGTCCGTCATCACCGTGGGAAGTGTGAGTACTCTCCTACTGTCGTCACTGGTGATGTCAACTCTGGTTCATGCTGCAGAGGGAGCCGTAGTGGACGGATGGCTGGGCGCACTAGCCGATGTGGTCAACGTCGGCGGTCGCGTTGTGCTGGGCGTCGCGTCCCTTTTTGGCGCAATGGCGGGGCTGCTGATGCTTTATCGGTGGCTGCCGAGTGACCGCATACCGTGGCGGTACTGCATCCCTGCCGCGGTTATCGCAGGTGTCTCGCTTGAGGTCTTTAAGAATCTGTTCCTGTTCTACCTGACTGTCTTTGGCAGGTTTGACGCAATCTACGGCTCACTCGCGTCAGTGGTTATCCTGCTGGTCTGGATATATTTGGCAGGTTTCGTGATCCTGCTGGTGGCGGAGCTTGGGGGCGCGTTGAGAGAGGTGAATGCCCGCAGGTAGCGCAGCTAGAAAACCGCGGGCCGGAACGGAGTTGACCCCAGCGTCAGTTCACGTGGTGATCGATACCCATGTATGCATCAATGAATGTACGGATGCGTTCTTCGTCAAACTCATCAAAGGTGTCCAGCCGTGTCCACGCCGTGAGGGCGATGCGGCGGCTTTGGCCGGTAACGGGATCGATGATTCCGTTATAGGGCCCCATGAGAACCCGCCCATCGGGTTCGGCGATGTACTCACTTACCACCGCGGTTAGTTGGGCCACGAGATCCGCGCAGCCGTCCGGGCAGTCATATTGGATGTTGACGTGTCCGTCCTCAAGATTGTGAATCTGGATCTCATCCGGCACCTGCACGTCGTAAATCTGCCCGGGCGCGAGACTTGCCATATGTGGGCCGGACGTTGGGGGGGACGAGTTGTACGGCAGGTGCGGCTCCTGTATGTCAGCCAGATGGTAGTTACCCTGGTTTTCCAGGGCGAAGCCGGGTTCCTCATGCAGGACTTCTTGTAAGACGAGCAGGCCGCCAATGAGCAGGATGACGACAACCGTGGCCGCAAAGATGATCATGCCGCTGCGATTGCCACCGCCTGCCGCTACCGCGTTTCTACGACGTTGGGACACGTGGATTACTCTCCGTGAATGTGGGCGCTGGTCTTATGATAAACAATCACGCTGAAGAGCATGACCGAGCGCGTCGATTCGGGACGCACGGTCTGTGTAGCGTGGACGATTTCTGACAAACGGACAATGCCGCAATCCGGAATAGACCATATATTCCATTGACCTGGTTTTAGACCAGGACTAAAATTTGGGGTCAAGTGAAGCTATGCGAGTCACTGCAGGGTCCGCGAGAGGAATTGAATTGCGGGCGCCGCGAGGATGGCATGGCCGTCCGACTACGGACAGGGTGCGTGGAGCGATGTTCTCCATGCTGGAAGCGCGGGAAACGGTGAAGGATCGGCGAGTGTTAGATCTGTTCGCAGGGACAGGCGCCCTGGGTATAGAGGCATTGAGCCGCGGAGCGGCGTCCGCCTTTTGCGTGGAACGCGGCGCGCGGGAATGTGCATTTATCCGTGAGAATGCGGAACGGGCCGGTGTGGCCAAAAACCTTACTGTGCTAGCCATGCCCGTGGCCCAGTCACTTTCATTGCTTGACGGGCCGTTCGACCTCGTCCTGATGGACCCGCCGTACGATGACCCGGGCGCCATTTCGGTGACCGTGGAGGCATTGCTAGCCCGAGAAGAGCTATTGAGCCATGACGCGGTGATCGTCGTGGAGCAGCCCAGCCGGAATCCCGCCGACCTGGGCGGCCTGTTGGTAGAAGAGCTTACGACGCGTCGATACGGCGACACACTTGTATCACTGCTGTTGCCGCAGACAAGGACTCCTGAATCCGCCCGAGAGGAGATCGCATGACGAAAGCGATCTACCCCGGAAGCTTCGATCCGATGACGATGGGACATGCCGGTATCGCGGAACGCGCTGCGCGCCTCTTCGAGGAATTAATCATCTGCGTCTATGACAGCCCGCTGTCCAAGAGCTTGTTGTTCAGTACGGAAGACCGGGTGGCGCTTGCGGAAGCGTCCACAGAGCACCTTTCAAACGTCCGCGTCACCACGTATGCGAGAGACTTGACCGTGAATCTGGCCCGGCAACTCGGCGCTACGGCAATGATTCGCGGACTGCGAAACGGGGATGACCTCGTCTCGGAGATGGAACTCGCCCAGATGAATCGTCAGCTTGATCCTGAGATCGAGAGCGTATTCATCATGACGGCTGCGGAGCATCAATTTGTCAGTTCCAGCCTGTTGAAGGAGGCCGCCTCACTCGGCGGTGACATTAGCGGCCTCGTTTCGCCGGCTGTCGCGGAGGCTCTGCGGCAGAAATATCACACATAGTGCCAGTTAAGTCCGCTCGTTCTTAGGATCGAGCAACAGACGGATCGGGAAAGCGCGGGAGAAAGAGGCAACGGAACGCCGAAAGCAGGAGGTGACCTGATGCAGTTCCTTGAGATGATTGAAGCCCTGGAGGACATGGCAGAAGACGCGCGCCGTGTTCCGGGCACCGGACGGGTCATGTTGGATCGTGAGGAGCTGGCGCGAATCATCGATCGGATGCGCGCGACGGCTCCGGCCGAGTTGCGTGAAGCCGAAGAGATCCGCGAGCGAGGCGAGTCGATCGTCAACGAAGCCTATGTCTTCGCCAAGAAGATGAAGGCCAAGACGGAAGAGGATCATCGCCAGGCGATTCAGGATAGCGCCATCGTTGAAGAGGCTGAAGAGAGGGCGCAACAGATCGTCAAGGACGCGGAGCGTGAAGTCGAGCGGATGAAGCAGCGCACGGAGAGTGATTCCGCGCGGCTCATCAAGGACTCTGACGTGTATGCCGCGCAGTCACTTGAGCGCCTATCCAACCACCTGGATCAGGTGACACAGAATATCCAGGACCTTCATAAAGAGGCGATGGAGTTGCGTGGAGCGATTGAGAACGGCCTTCGCTACCTGGGCGCGCGCAGCGCGACGTCCAACGGTAACGGCTCCAAGAAGCGCCGCGCCGAAAAGAATGGCCACGCGAATGGTAACGGGAACGGCAATGGCAACGGTGCGGACGCAGAACAGTCCCTGAACGAGGACGAACTCGTCACGCTGGCCAGCAACTAATCCCGGCCAACAACGTACTTTCGCGATCGTCCTGGAACGAGAGCAGCTTGGCCCGGAGGGCCGCGCCGAATGGCGCCGCCCTTCGGCCGATGCCTCATTTTTGTGGAGTCAATAAAGGCTGGCAGTCAGCGTGCTTCGAGCGCGTACCCTATCAGCTTGTAGGTGAGCCGCGCCGCGGTGAATGAGGCGTACGTCGGCCCCTCATTCGGGGCGAGTTCCATAATGTCAAAGCCGATGACGCGTGAGCGTCGGGCAACAGCACGCAGGATACCGAGCGTTTCCTGCCATGAGAGCCCGCCCGGTTCCGGCGTGCCGACGGCGGGCATGATCGACGGATCCAGGGCGTCCAGATCCACTGTCACATAGACGGTCTCGCCCAATCCCGCCAGCAGTTCGTCAATGGCGGGGAGATTGTTGTACTGGCCGGGCGTGTAGAGATTCACACCGTCGATGTCAGCATCCCGGATGTATTCAATCTCCTCGCTGCTGATGCTACGGATGCCGGCCTGCACAACATTG